>Ga0213878_10000016_pt1 | contig 279165 bp, 254 predicted proteins | sample VelepicoBEBS_R02_FD_161053 | JGI IMG/M metagenome (GOLD analysis project Ga0213878, IMG submission 161053) | Vellozia epidendroides bulk soil microbial communities from rupestrian grasslands, the National Park of Serra do Cipo, Brazil - BS_R02 | ecosystem: Environmental > Terrestrial > Soil >... | reverse complement strand
CGTTATTTGACCAGCAGGGAAAGTTATTAATACTCCAGGAAGATATTGGCCGTCACAATGCAGTGGATAAAATCATAGGCGCCGCTTTGCGCCAAGGGCTATTCCCATTGGAACAGCAACTGTTATTACTGAGTGGCCGCGCAGGATTTGAACTGATACAAAAAGCCGCTATGGCAGGTATTACTATCATTGCAGCCGTAGGAGCCCCTTCCAGTATGGCTGTACAGATGGCAGCAGCATGGAATATCACCCTGATAGGATTTCTAAGAGAGGGTAAATTTAATATTTACAGCGGAGCTCAAAGGGTTGTCTTATCTTCATAACTTAATATTTCGAGTATGCAGGGAGATCAGAATCCTGTGAAATTCACAGGGCTAAAGCTCACCAAACCCAAGACAGCAGCAGCCGGCGCCCCAGCCGTTTATTACAGCATGAAACAGGTGTTCGAGGAAACCAACATCTTCCGCGGCATGAAAGCACTGCTGAAAATGAACCAGAAAAATGGTTTCGATTGTCCTAGCTGCGCCTGGCCCGATCCTGACGACGACCGTTCCCCTATTGGAGAATATTGTGAGAATGGCGCCAAAGCATTGGCGGATGAAGCCACCACCAAACGACTCACCCCTGATTTCTTTGCGGCCCATAGTATTGCCGAGCTAGGAGGACTTACCGATTACGAGATCGGGAAGAAAGGACGTATTGCCCAACCAATGTACCTGGCTCCTGGAGCTACCCATTATACGCCATTGTCTTGGCAGGCCGCCTACGATAAGATTGCTCAGCATCTACAGGCCCTCGATTCTCCGAACGAAGCTGTTTTTTATACCAGTGGCCGGACCAGCAACGAAGCAGCTTTTTTGTATCAGTTGATGGTGCGGGAATATGGCACCAATAATTTGCCCGACTGTTCCAATATGTGTCATGAATCCAGTGGCGTAGCGCTGGGGGAAGCAGTAGGCATAGGCAAAGGCTCGGTGAAACTGGAAGATTTCTATGAAGCCGAAGTGATAATTATCCTTGGACAGAATCCAGGCACCAACCATCCCCGCATGTTGACAGCTTTACAGAAAGCCAAAGCTAATGGCGCTTGCATCATTGCAGTGAACCCCTTGCCGGAAACGGGCCTGCTGGGATTCATGAATCCACAGACGGTTAAAGGATGGCTCCATCTCCCTACACATCTGGCAGATTTATTCTTACAGGTAAAGATCAACGGGGATATGGCGCTGCTACAATCAATTTGCCTCTTGCTGCTGGAAGCGGAAGACCAACAGCCGGGTAAGATCTTCGATCAGGAATTTATTGCGACTAAAACAGACGGCTATACGGAGTACCTGGCACATCTTCGCCAGCAGGATTTCCATGCGCTGGTGAAGGCTTCCGGCGTGCCGGAAGAAAAAGTCCGGGAAGCTGCGAAGGCCTTGCTACATAAAAATAAAATCATTGCCTGTTGGGCAATGGGGCTTACCCAACATAAAAATGCCGTTGATACCATTCGGGAAGTCTTGAACCTATTGTTGCTGAAAGGTAGTATAGGCAAGCCCGGAGCCGGTACCTGTCCTGTACGCGGACATAGCAACGTACAAGGCGATAGAACCATGGGGATTTACGAACAGCCAGCTCCCGCACTGCTGGACAAGCTGCAAGCAGTATATGGCTTTAATCCACCAAGAGAACATGGCTATGACGTGGTACATGCCATTCAGGCCATGCATCGGGGCGATGCGAAGGTATTCTTGGCGATGGGTGGTAACTTTTTATCCGCCACACCAGACACGGAATACACAGCGGCGGCATTGCGTAAATGTCGTCTCACCGTTCATGTCTCAACAAAACTAAACAGAAGTCATGTGGTACACGGCCAGGAAGCCCTGATTCTTCCTACGTTGGGGCGTAGTGACAAGGATATACAACAAGGGGAACAACAGTTTGTTTCCTGTGAAAATTCTATGGGCGTCATTCAAATGTCTAAAGGTGTATTACCGCCAGTATCGGAAGATTTGAGAAGTGAGCCGCAGATTATTTGTGAGCTGGCGCAGACGCTGTTCCGGGAGAAGTCGGCCACACCCTGGGAACAGTATACAAAAAACTATGATTATATCCGTAATGATATTGAGAAAGTAATTCCCGGGTTTGATCAGTATAACGAGAGAGTACGGCATCCAGGCGGCTTTTATCTGCCTAATGGATCGAGGATTGGGCAGTTCAATACACTCAGTGGTAAAGCCGGGTTCAACGTAGCAAGCCCTGATATCATCGCGCTGCAAGCAGGAGAATATATGATGATGACCATCCGCAGCCATGACCAGTTCAATACCACCATATACGGACTAGATGATCGTTACAGGGGAATATTGCAAGAACGCCGTGTGATATTAATGAATGAAAAAGATTTACAAAAGGCAGGATTAAAAGCAGGAGATGTTGTAGATTTGTACAACACCTTTGAAGGCGTGGAACGCGTTGCCAGTGGCTTTATTACAGTATCTTATGATATCCCAGAAACATGTACTGCCACTTATTTCCCGGAGACCAATGTATTGGTACCTGTTAATAGTGTAGCAGCAAAAAGTAATACGCCCACTTCAAAGATGGTGATTATCCGTATAAAACCGTCCGCAATAAATCGATAGTATGGAGCCCATTGTATGGCAGGCCGTCCGATGGACAGCCACTGAATTTTTTACCCTAGAAGATAAAGGTCTGTATAAACTCGCACAGGGAAATATTACAGGCGTTATTCGAGATATACCCTTTTCCATTCATTATGAAGTTGAAATCACAAATGATTGGAAAACAGACTCTTTCCTGATCCGCTCCCATGGCCCAAATGGAAAGGAACTTAAATTAACGTCCAACCTGCTTGGCCAATGGTACGATAAAGATGGGAAACAAGTCACCGCATTGGATGACTGCATTGATATCGATATTTCTTTGACACCTTTTACCAATACGCTGCCTGTAAAACGGCTTAAACTGAATAATGGGGAGAGTGCCACTATCAATGTCATCTACATCCGGTTGCCAGAGTTCGAGCTGCAGCGGGTCAAACAACGTTATACTAAGATTAACCAAGATACCTGGTTGTATGAGAATCTGGATTCCGGATTTAGCTCTCAGTTATATTTCGATTCCGAAGGCATTATGAATGACTATCCAGGTTATTTGCAAAGACGATATTAAGGTAATTACATAACCCGCTATCACGCTTTGGTGGCGGGTCTACTATTTTTCAATACTATTATTTCAAGGATTCATATCTCCTATACTATTGTCCTTTCAATGAAGGAATCAGTTGTTCCGCTCCTTCAACCAGTTTATGAAAAACCTCCGCAGTTCCCATACTTTTCTTAGCTAGTCCTGCCGCCTGTCCGGCCCACATAGCCACGAAGGAAGGATTATCCTGTGCTTTGGATGCTTTCCTGGCAGGCTGCGTGAGGGCATCTTGGTAAGGGTAAGGCAAAATAGCCAGCCCGGATTCCTCTACAGCAGCAATGAGGGTATTACTTAATCCTCTGGCCCAACGGCCGGAGAAAGCACGCGTATAGCGTGTAGTCGTGTCCGTTGCCGCAGCAATAGCAGCTTTATGTGCATCTGTGGCCATACTTTCATGTGTCAGTAGGAATGCGCTGCCTGGTTGTACGCCTTGTGCGCCCAGCATCAATGCTGCCGCCACGCCACGCCCGTCCATGATGCCACCAGCGGCTATAACGGGGACGCTTACACGATCCACTACCTGCGGTACGAGGGCCATGGTGCCTATTTGCGGAAAGGTACCGGCAAGGAAAGTCCCCCGATGGCCACCTGCTTCCATTCCCTGTGCTACAATGACATGCATCCCTTGGTGTTCCAGGTATACGGCTTCTTCTATAGAAGTGGCCGTACCTATCATAATAATGTTCTCTTCTTTCAATTGGGCCAGACTCTTTACGTCCGGAACACCAAAAGTAAAGCTGACGATACTTATTTTCTCTTCTAGTAATACAGGCAGGATATCCTTATAGGAAAACAGTTGCAGTGTTTTCAGGTTGATTTCAGGAACGCCCAGGCCGCTGCGGGAATAGATATGCTGCAAGTGTGCCTGCATGGCATCGAATGAGGAATGATCCGGTGCGATGGGGATATCATAAGTGAAAACATTTACCGCAAATGGCTTGCTCGTCAGGGCTCTCGTTTGTTGGATGAGGGTGCGTACATGGGCAGGATCAATATTCCCTACAGGCAAGGATCCGAGTCCGCCGCTATTACTAATAGCAGCCACCATTTCAGGTGTAGTAATACCCAACATGGGGGCCTGTATAATGGGATAGGAAATATTTAATAAGGCAGTTAGTTTATTATTCCATTGCATGGGCTTCCAGCTTTTACGATAATAAATTTAACGGAAACTGAGCAAAGAAGGTGCACGTAATGCATAAATATCGAATCGGAAATCTACAACAGTGGTAATTTCAATTCGGAGATTTTTTACAGGGTATGGTGCGTTCGGATAATAGTAGGCAGAAAACTTCAGTGTATTGAGAGAAAGGTTTTCATTTCTGATCCTAGTGCCCCCACCTATTCCCCAGAACAGCGGATTACGTAAGAGGTCGTCATTCTTGTAGTTCAGCATACTGGCCTGGAGGGAGGTAAAGAAATTGAATTTAAACCCAAGCACTTTCAGCGGACTGTAGTACACTGTTTCCGAGTTAAGATTCAATCGCTGGTATCCATTGAGCGTGGTATTGCGGTATCCCAAGAGGCCTTGGTCCATGTTAATGTTCAGGGGCTTATAGAAAAACGGATTGGGACTGGTCAGATAATCGGCACTAAGGAATTGTCGGAGTTTTACTTTCCGGATATTTAGCAACTTACTGTAATACTCTACGCGGGCATGTATGACCGCATCCTCAGCTTTCTGGTTTTGCCAGAAACTACCGATACCAAAATCGGTATTAAACAGCCCCTGATGTTTGGTGAGCCAGAATTTCTGCCACTCTGTACCGGTATAAAACCGTTTGCGGTCTTTCCAAGTTTCCCAACCGCTGGTGATGTTCATATTGTAACCTAGCGGAATATCCTCTGTACGGCCAAAGCCAAACAGGTGGTGGGTTTTAAAGTAATCCAGTCGATAAGCCTGCAGTTGGCCGAGATAATATCGGTGGTTATTATAGACGGGATCTGCCTTAAACTGGAATTGATCCGGCGTTCGCTGAAAGTATAGGTTGTAATGCCGTACCAGCAAGGCTACATTAGGTTTCTTGCCACTGCGGCCGTAATGGTCGTAGTTATTGATGAAGTTATAGCCCACCCAGCCATCGATGATCGTATAGCGGTAATCCCGATATATGGAATCATCTTGGCCATGAATATTTATTGAGAAGTTTTCTGCGAAAGTGAGGCCTCCCACCAATTTGGCGGAATACCGGTACTGTGGCCGATTGAGGCTGATATAATACGTACCCTCGTAAACGTTAGTGTCCAGGACATTCGAATTATTGAGGGTCGAATATCCCACGGCCATATCTATAAATGAACCGCCGATATTGTTTTTCGTATAGCGGACTTCCGTATTCCAAGTGGGCGAGTAATCGCTTCTCCAATTAAAGCCCACCTGTATGCCTTGCCCGGCTCCCATTAGATTGTTATTATAGACTTTCCCACCAACATTGGTAGCACTGGCCTGGGACAGATCGCCACCGTATTCGAATACATCCTTTGTTACCACTTCTATATCTACAGAATCAGACGATCGATCACCTGGCATCACATAGATACGCGCATCTTGAATGAAGGGGCGGTTACGGAGGTAACGCTCGTTATCTGCCATATCATAAGGTTGCAGTCGCTGGTCTTCCCGGAAGAAAAGGTTCTGTCGGATCATCCATTCTTTCGAATCATAATGCAGGCGGTTGGCCAGTTTAAGCAGCTTCATCGAGGTGGTGAAGGTGGTATCGTTGATATTGGCCGGACCGAATACTTTTACCCTGCGGTATTGGATATTTCGTATCACTTTACCAGCAAATGGGGTAAAATACTCCTCACTTTTAATGATGATACTATCGTTCTGGGGAACAGGTTCTGGTTCATTTTGCCTGGTAATGCGGCGCATAAATGAATCCCGGAATGCTTTATGCCGCAGGGAATCCCTGTATTCAGACAATCGTTTAAATAAACCAACATTATGTACGTTATGGGGTATAGTATCTCCTACCGGCGGACGTGCCAAATGCGGTTTCACGGTATCTCCAAGAAAAGGCAGGCCAGGACGGGGAGTTAAATGAGGACGCCCAGTGTCACTGCTAAATGGTACCTGATCCATACACATGGCTATGCGCGCAACTGCCGGCTGTATGAACAGCAGTATTATAACAGTTACAGTGTTTAATATTTTTAGTAAAAACCTCAAATTGTTCCCTGGTAAAACAAGTATAAATAAAAAAAACGGATTAGCACCGCGCTGATCCTATTTTCATTAAACGGGAATGATTCTTGAAAGTTTCAGTTTAGGGAGGATTATTTAGGCGAATATATTCTGGTAAACAAAAACACTACGCTTATGTTACGCTGGACATTAACTTTCTTAGTGATCGCTATTATCGCTGCTATCTTCGGTTTTTCAGGTATTGCAGCTAGCGCCACAGCCATTGCGAAAATTCTATTCTTTATTTTCCTCGTGATGTTTGTAATCTCATTAATTGCGGGAGCAATAAGGAAATAGTTGGGATAGACATCCTTCATTTAGACCTTCCTGGCCTAAATGAAGGATGCTAATTTATTTCATGATGGTGGTTTCCCAGCCGTCATATTCTGCGTTTACTTGCTGGGCCACTTCCCAGAGGGTCATTACAATCGTATCGATGGCAGCATCTGTAGCCTTATCTGGCCGGGATATACAAAGTCGGTACGGATATTCCTGACCTTCTTCTGATTGTACATCATGTACCAGTGTGAAGCCAATTTCCTGGATATGCTTCCAGTAAAGATCTTTTTCTTCCACTGTTTTGAAATGTATCCAATGTTCAATGGGACGTTCCATTTCAGATACATCTCCATGTTTACGGAGCATACGCAGCACCTTACGATTCTGTATACGTTGAAATTCATAAACATCCGGGAACAGATAGTCGAAATACAATTCCCAGTTATTATCTTCCTTCACACCATAGTCATAACGGTATTGCGGAAAATCAATCATTGCATCTGCAATATATTTATCATGCAGCAACGTACTTCCTACATAGAAGTAAAAGTCCCTGACACCATTTGAAAAAGTACGCCCTACAAAATGAGCATCCAGCTTGCTTTGTAGCTGTTCTACCAATCTGTCCTCAATTTCTCCCATCAGTGCGAATTCATCGTTGTGAGGAAATCCGTCTTCGCGGGGATGGTTCAGATAAACTGTTATATATATGGCATTCGGCTTCTCCTTTAATGGTGCAAATCGTCTCAGATCAAGGTCAAGGCCTATTACTGCTGGACTTTCTTCAATATGGCACGTGTAAATATCCCAGTCCGGTCGGTAATCCTTATGCATATAAAAAAATTAAAATAACGCAACAGCTGGCTGTAAAGATACGTTGATCTCAAATACTACTGAAAATATAAAAGCCTTTCTCGCTGCTTTTTTATCCACAAAAACCAAATCCGCACTAAATTCCGACCATTACGGTACCGGGAGAACGAAATTATCTTCCCAAATCAATACATATTATTTTAAATACTTATTTATAGAGACACGGATACACGAACCGGAAGGCTTAACACTAATTAACATTCCAACCCGCAACATTCCCCTTTTTCCAAACCAGCTACCACAAACAATTCTGCGCAATTCTGAAGTTCAAACTGCTGACAGCAGTGTATTTCATACACCATTCATCCCTAAAAAAACGATTTTTCAGTTCGATTACGACTAACTTTATGCCCGCTATAAAATGTTGGAAGCTAGTATTGTATTATGAGAAAAATTATTTTGCTCTTAACAGGATGGATCTTATTGTCACATTTGTCAACCTACGCCCAGCAACACACAGGGGGAAAACAGCAGGGCGATAACAACGGGTCTCTCTACGGTAAACTATTAGATGCACAAACAGGAAAACCTGTGGAATATGCGTCTGTGGCTGTATTGAAAGCCGATTCGGCCGTGGTCACCGGTATGCTGTCTAAACCCAATGGCGACTTCTCCTTCGAGACACTCCCACAGGGCAAATACCTGCTGCGTATCAATTTCATTGGGTATGAAACGGTGTATAAGTCGGCCGTACTCAGTGCAAAAAGCAATAACGTAGATGTAGGTAATATCAAATTGAAATCTAATACTAAAACCCTCAATGCGGTAAATGTAGTCGGTGAAAAACCGGCCTACACGATGGCCATAGATAAACGCGTCTTCAACGTAGATAAAAATCTTTCCAGCATCGGCGGTACCGCCACCGATGTAATGAAACAAGTGCCTTCCGTAAACGTAGACATAGACGGAAACGTAACGGTTCGTAACGGTACGCCTACCATCTTCGTAGATGGCCGCCCTACTACACTTACCCTCGATCAAATCCCCGCCGATGCGATTGATAAAATTGAAGTAGTTACCAACCCCTCTGCGAAATATGATGCGGAAGGTATGAGTGGTATCTTGAATATCGTGTTGAAGAAAAATAAAAAAGCAGGTATCAACGGTATGTTGTCTGCCGGTGGCACTAACCTCGGAAGCTCCAATGGCGGCGTGGATTTCAACATGCGCCAGCAAAAATTCAACTTCTTTGTCAATTACAATTTCCGTAACAGGGTATCGCCAATGAACAGTCGTTTGTTCCGCAAAAATATTGGGAAAGATACCACCACGTATACGGAACAACTCCAGAGCGGCGACTTCTACCGCCGTTTTCAGAATGGTCGTATCGGATTTGATTGGTTCATTGACAACCGCAATACCATCAGCATCTCAGAAAACCTGACTGGTGGTAACTTCAATAACTTCAACGATCAAACGGTAAATGAAAGCGATATTAACCAACAGAAAGTGCGCTATGGTACCGGTATCAATAATTCCAAAAATGGATTTCGTAATTATAGCACGCAGGTAGGTTACAAACACAACTTCGCGAAAGAAGGCCACGAACTGACGGCCGACTTCACCTATAACTATGCCACCAGCGATAATACCTCCAACTTCTCGCTGCAATATCACGATCTGAAAGGTGACGATTTCTTCAATCCGATTCCACAGCTCCGAAATGGTACTGGTGGCGGCAATACCACTTACCTCACCGGCCAAGTGGATTACGTAAATCCGATCACAGAGAAATCCAAAATCGAAGCAGGCTTACGTACCAATACTCGTCAATTCACCAGCTATACAAATATGTATGGCTTGAATTATCCAGGAAGTGATTTCAAACTGGATTCTTCTTTGTCGAGCAACTACAAATACTCTGAGCAGATCAACGCCGCTTATGCCACTTATACTGGCGCCATTGATAACTTTGGCTACCAGGTGGGCTTAAGGGCGGAACAATCTTTCTATAAAGGAGAATCTTTCCTTGGCAAATACCAGTCTTACAAAGTGGATTATCCTGTAAGCCTATTCCCTAGCCTGTTTCTGTCCCAGAAACTGAAAGGAGACAATGAACTGCAACTGAATTATAGTCGCCGTATCCGTCGTCCTTGGTTCAGGGATCTGTTGCCTACTATGGATTATAACGGACAATCCGCCAGCACTGGTAATCCTTCATTGAGTCCGGAGTTTACCAACTCTTTTGAATTCTCTTATCTGAAGGATTTCAACAGAAGAGTGAACCTGCTCGTATCTATTTATTACCGCAATACGGAGCATGCCATCACTGATTTTTACCAGGATACCGTACTGACATTGAACGGACAGCAGCAACATGTATTGTTGTCTTACCCTATCAACGCCAGTTCTCGTAATTCCTATGGTGGTGAGTTCACCGTTCGTACACAGGTCACCAAAGGCTGGGATATTACCGCCAATGCTAACCTGGCACAAACAAAAATCAATGCCACACAAGGCGATAACAGTCTGACCAATCAAGGTTTCACTTGGTTCGGTAAACTGAATAGCACCACCAAACTCCCATGGAACCTGACCTTCCAGGTAAATGGCGAATATGAATCCAAACAGATTTTGCCACAGGGAGAAAAAATGCCGAAATGGTCAATAGATGCCGCCATTAAAAAGGATATGCTGAAAAACAAAGCACTCACCGTATCCCTCGGCGTCAACGATATCTTTAATACCGACAGAAATCTCAGCTATACAACTACCTCTTTCTCCGACCAGGAGAACTACCGCAAACGCCTGACACGCGAGCTACGACTGAATGCTGTATGGCGTTTCGGAAAGATGGACACAAAACTGTTTAAGCGTAAAAACGGCAAACAGGAGAATAACGGAGATATGGGTGGAGGAGATAATTATTAATTTGTAATTTGGTGTCCATAACTTAAAACTATGGATTCCATCTATCACACTATTACATTAAGATTTCTAGCAGAGCCCTCAGATGTGAATTTCGGAGGAAAGGTACACGGGGGCTCTGTGATGAAATGGATAGACCAAGCAGGTTATACCTGTGCAGCTAATTGGAGTGGTCAATATGCGGTCACAGTATATGTGGGCGGCATTCGTTTTTTTAAGCCCATCCTAATTGGCGACCTGGTGGAGATTACCGCGAACATTATATATACCGGTAATACTAGTATGCATATATCCGTAGACGTTTTCGCGGGGAATCCGCGCCAACAGACGAAAACCAAGACCACGCACTGTGTAATGGTGTTTGCAGCGGTAGATGATCATGGAAAAACCATTCCTGTTCCGAAATGGGTTCCTCGAACAGAAAGTGAAATCAACCTGGAAGCCTATGCTAAAAAGCTAATGGACTTAAGAAAAGACATCGATGAAGAGATGAAACCTTATTTATAAATAAGAAAGAAACCTGTATAAAAAAACGGATGGACGTCTGCGACGTCCATCCGTTTTTTGTTTTTTTCGTCGTCCCTGCCCGCTGGGCAGGGACGACAGGCAGGAGCTTTTTTTTAATATTAACTGCTGAACTGCATCTCACTTAAGGTACGGTATAATCCACCTTCCATTTCTATCAATTCCCAGTGGGTACCTGATTCCACGATGCGTCCTTTATCCAGTACAATAATTTTATCCGCTTCTCTTACGGTTGCCAGTCGGTGGGCAATTACAATTGAAGTACGACCTTCCATCAGTTTGTCCAGCGCATCTTGTACCAGTTTTTCAGACTCGGAGTCCAGTGCGGAAGTTGCCTCGTCCAAAATAAGTATACGTGGATTCTTCAGTACCGCTCTAGCGATGGCCACACGCTGGCGTTGCCCACCGGAGAGTTGAATACCACGTTCGCCTACTACTGTATCTAGTCCGTTCGGGAAGCGTTGAATAAATTCCCAGGCATTGGCCTTGATAGCAGCAGCTTGCAGTTCCTCGTCAGAGGCGTCTGGTTTACCGTACGCAATATTTTCTCGGATAGTACCACCAAAGAGGAATACGTCTTGTGGCACTACTGCCATCTGGCTACGCAGCTCTGATAACGGTATGCTGCTACCCGGACGGCCGTCGAAACAAATCTCACCCTTAACAGGATCGTAAAAACGAAGCAGTAATGACACGATGGTGGATTTACCAGCGCCGCTTGGTCCTACCAAGGCTACTTTCTGATCTGGCGAAACCTCAAAAGACACATCATTCATGATGGTCAGATCCGGACGGGAAGGATAATGGAAAGATATATTGCGGAAGCTAATACTGCCATCCAGTTGGTTTTCTGCTGGGATGGAAGTAACAGGCGTCAGTTCTTCCACTGGTTCGTCGAGGATTTCCAGCAGATGTTCCGTAGCGCCGATACTCTTTTGCAGATTGGTATATACTTCTGCTAATCCCGCTACGGAGCCTGCGATGAATACAGAGTACAATAGGAAAGTCATGAGGTCTGCTGGAGGAATATTAAGGGAGACACCTCTCCACATTACAGCTACCAGCGCTCCAAAGATACCCAGGATGATAAAAGAAGAAAAGGCCCCACGATACTTACCACCTTTGATACCGACACGTGCGGCCTCATTGGTGCGGGATTTATAACGGGCTATTTCAAAAAACTCGTTGGCAAAAGCCTTTACGTTGAGAATACCTGCCAGGGTTTCTTCTACTACTGTATTGGAAGAAGCCACGAGTTCTTGTACCTGCTTTGAAAACTTACGGATGAATTTCCCGAATACCACTGCCAGCACCATCATTAGTGGAAGGATAGCCAACATAAAGACGGTTAATTTGGGAGCGGTTATCGCGAGAATGGTAATACCACCTATAATCATGATCATCTGCCGGATGAATTCAGCTAAGGTAGTGGTGAACGTTTCCTGTAGGGAGGAAATATCCGCTGAAATGCGGCTACTCAGTTCGCCTACTCTCCTTTCCAGGAAAAACTTCATTGGCAGTTTGATGAGGTGGCTGTAGACAGTCTGCCTCAATGTGGCCAGGGTTTTCTCCGTAACATTCACAAAAAGTAGAATACGGAAGAAAGAAAAAACAGATTGTCCGACCAATAAAGCCACTAAAAGAACAGCAGAATGGTTCATTCCATGGAAGAGTACACCTCTATTCTCTGGTTTGATAAGGTTGCCGAGTAATTTAGGGAATGCCAGGCCGGCCAGGCTAGAAACAAGAAGAAACATTAGGCCCAGGGCGAATTGTGGCCAATAAGGTTTAACATAACGGAACAAACGTAATGATTTCTTCAGGGATGCTAATTTGAGGGCAGGTGGCTGCTGCACCGGGGTGTTATTCGTGTCGTTTTGCATGTATCTGTGCTATTGGTTTCACATAAGTGGAAGACGATTACGAAGCAAAGATATTGCATTCAAACGACCAAATATTTCATATGCTTAATTTCCACTGATTGTACACGAGTAAACTAACAGGCTCATAATTGCAGCGAGGCTGACTGCCATAAACAACTTATATAGGAATAATTTCATATAATAGATTTTATTGCTAATGGTTATTTCAAAATGTGTTCCATATATAACGAACAGTGGCCCAAAATGTTTAATAGGTAGAAAAAAAATTATGAGTGGTGCATATGGGAAGATATTTGGTGCAAAGCTTTACTTGGGCTACAGCGGGAATAGCGAAAAATAATATTCCGAATAAGAGGGACTTCATATCATGTGTCTGCTAAAATAAAACTAAATTAGAAGCTATTCAACCCTAAATTTGTAACAGACCATAACGCATGAAACAAATCGTAGAAATTATCCGGGAAGATCAGATCCTAAAAGTGCTATTATCATTGGTAATGGGCGCCATAATAGGCTTGGAAAGAGAGTTCAAACGTAAGGCAGCAGGTATGCGCACCATGACCCTCATTTGTATGAGTGCTACCGTCTTCACCATTCTCTCAGCAGAATTGGGAAATCCTGGTAGTCCAGACCGTGTGGCTTCCAACATTCTTACTGGTGTTGGTTTCATTGGTGCAGGGGTAATTTTCAAAGGGGAATTTGCAATAGATGGCATTACTACGGCAGCCAGTATCTGGATCGCCACAGCCATGGGTATGGCTATCGGTATGAGTCAGTACTGGTTGGCAACCTTCGCCCTTTGCGGTGCTATAGTAGTGCTCTTGATGATGAAATATATCGAGGAATACATCGCCAATATAAATGACAAACGACTTTATACCATTTATTTTTACGAAGATAAAATCCCCTACACTGAGATAGAACACCAGTTGGTAGATTTGAAACTGAAATATGAACGCTTGTTAATTGTAAGAAAAGAGCTGATGATGGAAGTTAGTTTCGTTGTGCGTGGACGCAAAGAGAAAATGGATAAATTGGATAACTACCTTTTTAAAAATAGCAACATCTGGCAATACCAGGTACAAAATAATCCTTTGTAATATGCCATCGCATGCTGATTTGCCTTTACATTATGGGCATGTGCCACAATGGTTGGCTAGGCGCATGAGCCTTTTGGGCGGCGCCATCACAGAAGCCATCATAATGGACTACGGCCAGGGGGAATTCCTGCGCCGTATGAGCGATCCCTGCTGGTTTCAAGCATTGGGATGTGTGTTAGGGATGGACTGGCACTCCAGCGGTATTACCACCAGTGTTATGGGGGCACTCAAAAAAGCCATCAATCCCCGTTCTGCGGAACTGGGTATTTATATCTGCGGTGGGAAAGGTAAACACAGTAAAGAAACACCCAACGAACTACGTATCATTGCAGATAAAACTGGGCTCCCCGGAGATCAGTTGATTTATAGCAGCAAGATGACGGCAAAAGTGGATAACACCGCCATCCAAGACGGTTTCCAACTTTACCTCCATAGCTTCATTCTCTCCGCTACGGGTGAATGGGCAGTGGTGCAACAAGGGATGAATGATGCCAGCAGTATGGCGCGTAGATATCACTGGCATTCCACCGCATTCCAATCGTATACCGCCGCACCACACTCCTTCATCTACGGCAAAAACCAAGGCCAGATTCTCAACCTTACAGATCTTCATGCGGATACCACGAAACAAGGTATCATGAACTTACTGAAGGAGAAACCAGCGCATCTATTGCCTGAAATCCGAAATCTGATAATGCCCTCTCATCATGAAGTAAGGGCGGAAAATGTAAATCTGAAACGCCTGGGAAGCGTGCTGGCATTAGCCTATGACACACGCCCGCAGGACTTCGAATCCCTCTTGATGCTGGAAGGCGTAGGCCCACGTACTTTACAATCCTTGACTTTAGTGAGTGAAGTCATTCATGGTACACCTTCTCGCTTTGAAGATCCTGCCAGGTTTTCATTTGCACATGGCGGCAAAGACGGTCATCCGTTTCCAGTACCGCTCAAAATTTATGATGAAACCATTTCTACTTTAAAGGATGCCCTGTACAAAGCAAAAATAGGCGCTTCCGATAAGAAGGATGCTATCAATAAATTATCCGCCATGTCTGCGGAGATTGAAAAGAATTTTGTACCCAACACCAATTTTGATAAATTGATTGAAGAAGAAAGACGAAATTCCTGGCGCCACAGCGGCAGAACCGTCTTCGGGAAAGCCGCAGCCCCAGTTGCCGGAGACCAGCTCTCTCTGTTTTAACCATAATATATTCCAGTGTTCAGAAAGATAGACTACAATTCGTTGAGTGTTCCGCAAGCTACCGTGCTGCAAAAAGAACTGAAGGAAGACGTGATTATACAGCCTTACACGGGCCCTATCAAATACATTGCAGGTACAGATATTTCTTTTGACAAGTTCAGTACGCATGTATTTGCAGGCATAGTGCTACTCTCCTTTCCAGATTTACAGCTAGTGGCCTACAGTCTTGTTAAGAAAGAAGTGCATTTCCCATATGTGCCTGGCTACCTGGCTTTCAGGGAAGTACCCGCGCTACTGGATGCATGGGAACAGTTGAAAATCATTCCAGATGTAATTGTAGTAGATGGCCATGGGATTGCGCATCCCCGCAGAATGGGCATTGCAGCGCATTTTGGTGTGCAGGTGGAAAAACCGGCGCTAGGATGTGCCAAAAAGAAATTATTCGGCGTCTATGAGGAACCTGCCAATGAGGCTGGCAGCTTTACTTTACTAAATGACAAACAAGGTGCTCCTTTGGGCAGTGTACTACGTACTAAAACCAATGTGAAGCCCGTATTCGTGTCGCCAGGACACCTGATGGATATTACAGACTCTCGGGAACTCATTCAAAAATGCGTTACCAAATACCGCCTGCCAGAACCTACGCGCCTGGCGCATAATATGGTGAACCAATTTCGTTTAGGCACGCTGCAGGAAGGTTATAGCGAGATGCGGAAGTAGTTCACGCAAAGACACAAAGAAAGGTAATAGACGCAAAGCATCTGAATTAACAGTATTCAATTGCATGCTTTGTTGCTTTGCGCCTTTGCGAATAATATCATTAAAACTGTATCCAGGCTATAGCCGCCTTCTTTACGGTTCCTATCCTGGAGAGCATAACAGTGGCGTATACACGGGATTTATCATTATAATCCGATGCACCCAGCATACAGGCATAGCGCTTGGAAACCTCCGGCTGTCCAAACAAATACAATCTCTCTATCTTCTTATTGTAATAGCGATAACAAACGAAGTTGGCATCATCCGCAAACTTCAATGGCTTCTTTGTTTTGTCGCCACCGCCTGTGTCAAGGTATTGGAGGTAGTCATTAAAGAGCATAAACGTTAGATCCGGGAAATTTACAAAGTCGTATGATACATAGGTATTCAAGTTCAGTGCCGCGATTTTGTTACGGAAACTCCATTCGCTTTTACTCCTCCGATGCTGGAAGAAAGGTTGACAGGTACCAGTAATTACCTGGTATTTGCCGAGAGACCATGTAGCATCTTCTTTGCCGAGGGTATCCAGTTCTGCTACGCCTGCATCTCCCATATTGGTGTGCAAGTTCATGATCTGGTTATTCCCTTGCTTGAAGTAACTTAGATTCTCTAACATGATGGTACTGCTGCCGTCATTATTAATGATCCAGTTTTGAGGAATACCGTCGTACTTATCTTTGTAGTTCAAGTTCATTTCGACGTTCCGACTAAGCTCTGGATAACTGAGTACAGGGTGCTTGCGGAGCTTTCCGTCTTCCGTAAAAATATTCATTAACGTTCCACTGTTACTACTTTTGCGTTCTGAGGGTACATGCAATAATAGTCTTATCTCACGGAACGCGGGCACCACTTTTACTAATCCGCTCACCTGGTTATAATTGAAAGTATACGGAATGACATTGTGCGCAAAGGCAGTGGAATCACGTCCGAGGATACTGAAGACTACTTTTGACTGAGCATCTCCATTTTTACGGCGATTATTAAACCCTGTGGTAGCCATGTACACTTTTTTCTCGCCATCTACTGCCATGTGGATATAACTGAAGTAGCTGAAAGTGGCATCCTGCATATAGAAATAACCCGTGTTAATCAGTTGATGATCTGGCGAGAAATGATACACAAATATCCGACGCTGTTCATTTTCTCCTGGTTGTATTTCCGTTCCGGAAAATAAGGCTACTGCATAATAATCGCTGCGCTGGTCCTTTTCTACAAAACAATCATGCGAGGCTTCATTATACTGCGCAAACATGGTTTTATTTCGCACAGATGGCAGCTCTCCCAGTTTGTCTTCTTTAATCAACCTTCCGGTATTTTCATCCAACACCAATCGAAACACCACCGGTATATCCTTCACCAACTGTTGCAGGAAGATCACTGGTTGCCCATTGATCTGGTAGATAGCATCTATTTCCGTATTCTCCAGATCACTACTATTCCATAATTGCGTATGGACTGTATCCATGACCGTCTGTAACCGTTTCCGGTCGTACATCCTTACTTCCAAACCGGCATCACGAGAAAAGTGGAGATAGCAGGTATTCCCATTCTTCAATTGTAATAGTTTATCCCAACCATCCCCCGGTTGCTCAAACTCATTGCTCAATGCTACAGTAGGATTCTGACCATTCACGGCCAAGGCATAACACAGGATAAGGGCCAGCAAGCTGCTGATATATTTCATCTTTTTATAGATTATTATTTTCAAATATATAAAAAATAATAACCTGATAATATTTTTGCATCCAAAGGTGCCATGGAAGCAAAAGGCGCAAAGAAATTTGACGCTATCAAATTTCTTTGCGCCTTTGTATTTCAAAACTTTGCATCTCTGCGTGCAACCAGCCTACTCAAACCGTTGCCGTTGAATGCGCACGGCATTCAGTATGGCGATCAATGCCACACCCACATCCGCAAAAACGGCTTCCCACATAGTAGCCAAGCCGCCGGCGCCTAGTAACAGTACCAGTCCTTTCACCACGAAGGCAAGGGTGATATTCTGCCAAACGATTTTCTTGGTAGCTTTACCAATCCTCACGGCCATGGGTATACGAGAAGGCTGGTCGTTTTGAATCACAATATCCGCGGTTTCAATGGCGGCATCACTTCCCAAGCCTCCCATGGCAATACCCGCATCGCTGAGGGCAATTACCGGCGCATCATTCACGCCATCTCCCACAAAAGCCACACTGCCTTTTTCGGCCTTGATGGTTTTCACCTTATTCACTTTATCTTCCGGCAACAAATCACCATAAGCTTCTTGCAATCCAAGTTTCTCCGCTACATATTTCACCACGTTGTTTTTATCTCCGGATAGCATCACAGTATTGATCTGCATTTCGGCGAGGGCTGCCACAGCAGCTTTTGCATCGGCTTTGATCTCATCAGCAATGGTAATCAGTCCGGCATAATGGCCATCTACTGCCACGGCGACTATTGTCAACGGAATATCTGCTGCAGCAGTGTCATAAGGTATATTGAACTTTTGCAATAAACGTAAATTACCTACCAGCAAGTCTTTCCCTTGTACCCTGCCCCGTAGTCCATGACCAGCTATCTCTTCTACATCCGTTACTTCTAGTGGCAACACCTTTTCTCCAAGATACTCACGAATGGCAGTGGCCACAGGATGCGTCGACTTTCCTTCTAGTGCATTCACCATCGGTAGTAGTTCTTCTGCTGTAAATCCTGATTGCAGTATTACTTCCTGAACAGCAAAAACACCACGGGTAAGAGTTCCCGTCTTATCCATCACTACATTCTTAATACCCGCCATCACGTCCAGGTAATTGCTTCCCTTGAAGAGAATACCATTGCGACTGGCAGCGCCAATTCCTCCGAAATAGCCCAGTGGTATGGAAATCACCAAAGCACAAGGACAAGAAATAACCAGGAAAATCAATGCGCGATACAGCCACTCGTTGAAGTTATAGTGCTCCACAAAAAAGTAGGGTAGCAAACAAATGGCAACCGCCAGGAAAACCATAGCTGGCGTGTATATACGGGCAAACTTACGGATGAATAATTCTGTAGGGGCTTTCTGCGCTGTGGCATCCTGTACCAATTCCAGTATGCGCGACAACTTACTATCGGCATACAGCGTGGTGACCTCCACATCCGCTACTGTGTTGAGATTGATCATGCCCGCCAGAACCGTGTCTCCCTTAACCATCGTATCAGGCTTACTTTCACCTGTTAATGCAGCAGTATTAAACGATGCTTTGTCGGATACCAGCTTTCCATCCAGGGCCAGTTTCTCGCCCGGCTTCAACTGGATAATGGCCCCCGGCATCACGGCAGCGGCCTGCTGGCGCTGCAGGATACCATTTTTCATAATACTCACCTCGTCCGGACGCTGATCCAGTAATTCTTTGATATTGGATTTCGCACGACTCACCGCCGCATCCTGGAATACTTCCCCGATAGCATAAAACAGCATCACCGCCACGCCTTCTGGATATTGGCCAATATAAAATGCACCCACCGTAGCGATAGTCATCAGTAGAAATTCGCTGAAAACATCCCCTTTGATCAAAGTACGCCAGGCATTGGTAATGACAGGTAAAGCCACTGGTAAATAGGCCACCAGGTAGAATCCTAGCCGAAAGTAACCTTTAAATTCCTCCCAAATACTATCCAGCACAACTCCTGTGAGCAACAATACTAGACTCACCAAGCAAGCAATGAATGCGGGTGTTTTCCACCAGATGGCGTTGGAGTCGCCATGAGCATGGCCTTCATGATCATCGGCATGGGCGTGATCGTGCGTTGCCTCCATGCTGGCAACAGCCACCTTATTTTTCGTATAACGACTATCGTTTGACATATGCATTCGTTTAATACTGCCTTAGAAATTTATTTAATGACCTTCATGTTCTCCGCTGTTCTTCATTTTCGCCAGCAGATCATATGCACCGCGTACTACCAGGTCTGTTTCCGGAGCGCCTGCGGGGAAACCCACTTCCGTGTAACCCGCTTCTGTATTACCTTTCTGCACCTCAATCATTTTGAAGGCGAAGATGCTGTCTTGCACCTGCGTCCTAGCAAAAACGTAATTCTTATTCTCAAAGTTCACGACAGCAGCTTCTGGTAATGCTTTTACTTTCGCAGCTCCCGTCTCAATCACCGCCTGCAGATAAGTTCCTGGCAGTAGTTGTGTATCCTCTTCCGTCAAATGACAATGTACCCGGATAGTGCGGTCATTGCTGATTTCCCGGCCTATCAAGTGTACAGTTGCCTTCCTGGGTTTACGCTCATTTGCCAATGTGAAATTCACCTGCTGGCCTATTTTGAGTCGAGGTACATCTTTTTCGAACACCGTCAGTTCCGCATGCAAATGTTCCGTATTGACGATCCGGAACAGCACATCTGCAGGCGTCACAGATTGGCCCAAGTTTACGTTTACCTGCGTAACATATCCGCTGATAGGCGCGAAAATATTGATGGTCCGCTGGATTTCATTTTTCGCCAACGCATTCATATTTACATTCAATACTGCCAGCTTTTCTTTCAACGCTTTTTCCTTCACTGTGAGCGATTGCCAGGTGGCTTTCGTTTGTTGCAGGGTTTTCAGCGCATTAACGTTTTCTTTGGCCAGCTCCTGCTGACGCAGATATTCCGCGGTAGCATATTCGAGTTGACTTTTAGTTTCCAGGTAATCTTGCTGTAACTGAATATAGTCAAGATTTTCCAAAACTGCTATTACCTGCCCCTTCTTAACCGGCATCCCTTGCAGGAGGCTAGTTTGACGAATAAATCCGCCCATTGGCACCGATACACTCACCTGTTGTTGTGGCGGTACGTCTAGCAATCCATTCACTTTGATAGCACTGCTAATCTCTTTCCATTCAGGCGTACCCAGGGTAATCCCTGCCGTACGATACTGTGTAGACGTAACTTCCACCTGATCCGGCGACTCATCATGATCTTCATGAGATTGGCCGGTGGTTTCTTTTTTGCTGCCGCAAGACAACAGCATCACCGTTGCGAACAAACTAACGGGAATGTATATATATTTATTTATTTTCATCATGTCATTATTTATTGTTGATTTCCGGAGAGATACGTGATATAACAGGCGGCCTGTTTGTTATCCAGCAAGGCTTTCAGGTATCCCTGACGGATGCCCAACACCTGCTCCAGGTTGAGGAAATGTTCTGCATAGCCAATCTCGCCAGCGTTATAGGCTAGTTGGGATTGTTTTAAGATGAGCGCTGCATTGGGAAGTGCCGTGTTATGATAATATTCCAGGTTATCCATTTGCTTCGCATATTGCTGCAATGCCTGCACGAACTGACTTTTCAACTGAATAGCTCCATTCTCATAGCTGAGATGGGCCGCTTCCTGTTGTTGTTTCTCCGCTTTTACTTTTGCTTTCAGCGGCCTTGCCCAGAGGGGCAGTGCCAATCCTACTTGGATTCCCTGGAAACGATTGCTGCCAGTAGCTAACGGGGCGCCGCTAGCATTCACCGGTGTACCGATGAGTGACTGGTTAAAATACCCTAATGTAATATCCGGTAGTATGGCCGCTGCATACACTTGTTGCTGCTTTTCCGCGGTGATCACCTGTTGCTGCAGGTAGCGGAGATAAGGATGTGCCGCAACAGCAGCAGTATCTGTATATAATTGTAGGGAGACATCAGATAATCCACCTTCTTGCATTTCAGGAAGCATGGTGCTATCAGCCACTCCCAGCAAGGCTTTCAGGCGAGCGATATAAATCCTGTTATCCGCCTGGTTTTGCCGGAGCAGGTTCATGACTTCCTGCTTGCGAGCATCCGCAGCAGTTTTCTCCAACATTTTGGTTTCGCCCGTGCGATAACGCAGATCAGCACTTTTAGCAAAAGATCCGAAGAGACTATCTTGTTGCAGTAAGAGTTGGCGTTGTTCCTTCAGGAACAGCAACTGCAACCAAGATTCCTTCACCTGGTACACCAAATCATTGCGGGTGGACACTTTGAGAAACTTTGCTTCTTCCACCATGGATTCGCCCAGTTTCTTTTTAGCGGCAAAAGTGGTAGGAAATGGTATCGTCTGTGAAATGCTGATGTTATTATCATTCTTCACATAACTGTTATACTGGCCATATTGCAGTGCCACATCCGTTTTTCCGATCTCTCCGCTGACAGGTACCATTTGACGGTAATAGTTCACTTTCGCATCGGCAGATTTCAATCCTTTATTCTGCGTCAAAGCCATATCCACCGCCCGTTGCATGGTCCAGGTTTTTTCCTGGGCACTGGCATAAAATGGAAATAGCAGTATTAATATGATTCGATTCATGATGCTGCATTTTTACGTTTAGGGAAAAATCCCTGTTCAAAAAATAGATATAGGCAGGGCAATACCAGCAATGTCAACAAGGTGGAGGTAATCAATCCACCTATCACCACTGTAGCCAATGGCCGCTGTACCTCTGCTCCCGCGCTGGTGGCCAGCGCCATTGGCAGGAAGCCCAAGGAGGCTACGCTGGCGGTCATCAATACTGGTCGCAAGCGTATAGCCGTTCCCTTTAGTATGATCTCATAGATATCTGAAATCCCTTCTTTGCGGAGATTATTAAACTCTCCTATCAATACAATACCATTCAGTACCGCCACACCAAATAATGCAATGAAACCTACGCCAGCAGATATACTGAAAGGCATACCACGCAATAAAAGTGCAAATACGCCACCGATAGCCGCCATTGGTATGGCCGTGAAAATGAGGGCAGATTGTTTTACAGAGCGGAAAGTGAAATATAGCAATCCGAAGATCAGCAGCAGGGCTACTGGTACTGCAATGGACAGGCGCTGGTTGGCTTCCCGTAAGTTTTCGAATTGTCCTCCATAGCGGATAAAGTAGCCTGGAGGGAGTTTTACTTTCTTACTAATGGCTTGTTCAATATCTGCCACCACGCTCGCGATATCTCGGCCTCTTACGTTGAAACCAACGATGATCCTGCGTTTAGCATCTTCTCGTTGCACCTGGTTAGGACCAGTCACCATTTCAATATTGGCTAGTTGTTCCAGTGGTATTTGGTTGCCATTAGGAGCAGTGACGAATAGACGCTTTACATCTTCTAACTGCTGACGGGATTGATTTTCCAATCGGAGTACCAGATCAAATCTTTTCTCCCCTTCATATACCAGTCCGGCGGATTGCCCTGCAAATGCGGTATTGACGGTTTGATTAATTGTGGCAATATCCAATCCGTATTGGGCTACTTTATTGCGATCGATTTGTACTACAATTTGTGGTAGGCCATTTATTTGCTCCAGGTAAATATCTTTTGCGCCAGGCGTCTTGCTGACGATGCCATTTACCTGAGTGGCCAATGAGGCCAGTGTATTGAGGTCTTCCCCAAAAATCTTAATACCTACGTCTTGTCGTACGCCAGAAATCAGCTCATTAAAACGCAACTGGATAGGCTGAGAGAAACCAAAACTTACGCCAGGAATGGCTTCCAAGGCTTCTTGCATTTTATTGGCGAGGTCTTCTCTATTGGTAGCGCTGGTCCATTCTTTACGCGGTTTCAATAGAATAGTGAGGTCGCAGGCCTCCATTGGCATGGGGTCTGTTGGAATTTCTGCGGCGCCGATCTTCCCGATAACCTCCTTCACTTCCGGGAACTTTTGCTGTAGGATACTGGATGCCAGGGTTACTTTATCAATGGTTTCCGACAGGGAGCTACCTGTGAGCAATCTGGTTTCTACGGCAAAATCGCCTTCCTCCAACGTAGGTAGGAACTCACCTCCCATGCGGGTAAATAACAGTAACGCCACTACGAAAAGTCCGATCGCTCCACCAACCACCCAGTAACGGGCTTTGAGCGCCATTTTAATCACCGGATCATAGATGCGGTGGAAAAAGCGCATCAGTTTATCGGCTATCGTTTCTTTATTACGAATGTTACGGCTCAGGCACAGCGCGGACATCATTGGTACGTAGGTAAGCGAGAAAATGAAAGCACCGAGTATCGCAAAGGAAACGGTTTGCGCCATTGGCCGGAACATCTTTCCTTCAATGCCTACCAATGCCAGGATGGGCAGGTACACAATCAATATGATGATTTCCCCGAAAGAAGCCGCTGCCCTGATTCTGCGGGCACTTTCAAATACTTCTGTATCCATTTCACCAGGCGTCAGCGTGAGGGAATCTTTGCCTTTGAGTCGGGCGGATAGGTGATGCAGCGTAGCTTCTACAATAATCACTGCGCCATCTACAATCAATCCGAAGTCTATTGCCCCCAAACTCATCAGGTTACCAGAAACCCCAAACAGGTGCATCATGGTAATGGCAAAGAGCATGGAAAGCGGAATCACAGAAGCGACGATCAATCCAGCCCGGAGATTACCCAAAAAGATCACCAACACGAAAATCACGATCAGTGCACCTTCTACCAGGTTCTTTTTCACGGTTCCAATGGCCCTTCCCACGAAATCACTGCGATCTAAAAATGGTTCAATCACCACGCCTTCTGGTAAAGTTTGTTGGATTTCCGCCACACGTTTTTTAACGGCTTTCACCACTTCATTGGAGTTCTTTCCTTTCAGCATCATCACGATGCCACCAACAGCTTCTCCCGTGGCATTACGGGTAAGGGCGCCGTAGCGGATAGCATCTCCCAACTGAGTAGTGGCCACATCCCGCACCAGTATCGGTGTACCGTTGTTGGTATTTTTAACAACAATCTTTTCAATATCGGAGAGACTGCCGATCATCCCTTCACTGCGGATAAAGTAAGCATTGGGTTTCTTGTCGATATAAGCACCGCCAGTGTTCTGGTTATTGCGGGCTATGGCATTGAAAACATCTGCAATACTGAGGTTATAAGAACGGAGCCGATCCGGGTTGATGGCCACCACATATTGCTTCAGCATCCCCCCGAAGCTATTCACCTCCGCGATGCCAGGCGTTCCTAGCAGTTGACGGCGTACATACCAATCTTGTATGGTACGCAGCTCGCGGGCATCGTATTTGGATTCGAACCCTTTCTTTGGATGGACTACATATTGGTAGATTTCTCCCAAGCCACTAGAAATGGGCGACATTTCAGGGTTACCAATGCCAGGAGGAATATTATTTCGGGCTTCGGTCAGCTTTTCACTTACCTGCTGCCTGGCCCAATAGATATCTACATCGTCATGGAAAACGATGGTCACTACAGATAAGCCGAACCTGGAAATAGAGCGTACCTCTTTTAGCTCTGGAATCACTGCCATGGTTTGTTCTACGGGGAAGGTTATCAGGCGTTCCACTTCCTGTGCGGCCAGGGAAGGCGATAATGTGATGACCTGCACCTGGTTATTAGTGATATCCGGCACCGCATCCACCGGCAGGCGGGTTAAGGACCATATGCCCCAGATGGCCAGTGCCAACGTAAATATGGCAATAGCGAGTTTATTCCTTACGGAAAACAGAATAATTTTATCCATTGACGGACATTATTACGGGTTAATTAGCATAGGTATCCGCTGTTGCTGCAAGTAACAGCAACGGGTATACGTTTGAATAAATGAGTAGATAAGATTAACCTATAACTGGCCGTGGAGGCTGCCAGATGGAAGCCGCTGCAGAAGGTTGCAACGTAGGGATGATGTTAGGAAAGATATATATGGCTAGTGGATGAAAAACCGCAAGGAAGGTAGTTGTAACGGGCATTACTTGCACGTTACAGCAACTGCATATGCACAACGGTGAACAGAAATCAGGCTGTGCGGAATGATGATCAGCAGCACTGGATGTCAGTTGCTCAGATTTGATAAGGTTATTTACAGCAGCATCGGCATCGTTGCAGGGAATGCACGATAGCGCCAGGATATAAATGCTGAGTATGTATATAAATAACTTCATCTCAACAAAAATACAGATACAAATTAAATTCACCTTATAAAAAACTGCATCCTGGTTGCGCAATAGTGATTTGTTCCTAAATTAGCCGTATGAATTGTTTAATTGTAGATGATAATAAACTGGCCCGTACTGCCATGAAGCAACTGGCTAGCCATGTGGATTACCTCAAAGTAGTGGGCGAATGCAGCAGCGCCATGGAAGCCTATAACTACTTCCAGAAGGAGAAAATTGACCTGTTGCTACTGGATATAGAAATGCCAGGCATGAGTGGCATTGAACTCACCCGTAACCTCGGAAAAAACGGCCCTATTATCATTTTTACAACCGTGAAAAAAGATTATGCGGTGGAAGCCTTTGAATTGAATGTGGCAGATTATCTTATCAAGCCGGTGAGTCCTGCCCGTTTTATCCAGGCCATGGAAAGAGCTCGTGAAATCTACGACAGTTCCAACCGGGAAATACAAGTATCAGACCTGGAGTTTGTTTTCATTCGCGATAATGGCGTACTGAAACGCATCCGCACCGATGAGATTCTTTACCTCGAAGCAATGGGCGACTATGTAAAGCTCTTCACCGCCCAAAAATTCCATGCGATACATACTACCCTGAAATCATTGGAAGAAAAACTACCTGCAAATAAATTTATGCGGGTACATCGCTCCTATATTGTTGCCCTCGACAAAATCGAATCCATTGAAGATGGCAGCATTATTATTCAAAAAAACGCGATCCCCATCGCAGACGCCTATAAAGCAGCCCTCAATAGCAGGCTCAGACTCTTGTAATTACAGTGCCTGAAAAGGCCACCGACAGTTTTTCCTTATTGACCGACAGCATCCGCCTGTTGAGCCATTTACAATTAAATGCAGTATTGAACGGATGTACCTTTAGGATGAAATTAATTATTGATTCACTTCAAATCCGAAACAGTCATGAAAAAATTAGGAATTCTGCTGGCAGCCGCAATGTTGTTTATGAGTGTATCAACTTTCGCGCAAAATCAGGCGCCTACTAAAGCTCCTGCTAAAAAAGAAGCAAAACCTGAAGCTAAAAAAGAAGCAAAAGCACCAGCAACTGAAAAAGCTGACACTACTAAAAAAGCACACGCAGCAATGCATAAGCATCACCATGCTGCAAAAAAAGCTGAGAAAAAAGCTGAAAAACCAGCAACAGGTAAATAATATACAACTTCAGAATATCTCAAATATTTAGCCCTGCTGCCGGTGCAGTATGGGCTGAATATTTGAGTTTTATTATTAACCTCCACTTTTGTGTATATGAAAACTAAATTGCTTCTCCTCTTCTCCGCCTGCATCTTACTCATGTCTGTGTGTACTTATGGCTCCTTGTTTGAGTGGAGCAGCGATTTGCAATATCATATACTAAAAGCAATCTTGTTATTGTTAGCCGGATTGCTGTTTACTATGGGCGCCGTTATCAGTTATGCCCGGATAAACAGGCTTTAATTATTATATTTGTCCATTCTTAAATATTTCTTGAACCGGTTTTGCTAGATCCGCGTTTATATGTTTAACTGTCATGCAGCCTAAAAGAATCAAATATTACCTTCTTGGCCTATTCATCCTAGGCATGATTCTATTTATAGTGCTGCAATTCAATTCTGCGAAAAATATTCAGAAACTCATTTCCGGCAATGAACAACTACTGCAAGAACTCAATGTAAAAAATGAGTTGCAGAAGCTGCAAACCAACATGGCCAAAACAGACAGTAAAGTCCGCGGTACTGTTATCTCCCAGGACACCCTGCATATTACCGGAATTGAGGCCGAAATAGCCATTATCAAGGCTGATCTCAAAGAGATCAATAAGATCGTCAGAAACGATAGTACCGAAAAATTACTCACCCAGCTCAATTACCTCGTAGATGAAAAAAACACCTTTAACGTACAGGTGCTGGATACCTTCTACAGTAAAGGGAAATGGGCTGCGGAAAGAATGATCAACAATCAAAAGGGGAAACGACTCGGAGAAGCCATCACCAGCATCATCCACCAGTTGGATACCACCCGACAATCAGAGGTAAACAGAACCACCCACCTGATAGACACCAGCGGCCAGAACGCGCTCAGTTGGGGAACAGTACTAGTTGTATTTGCCTGTTTGAGTAGTCTACTCGCTTTTCTATACATTACCAGCCGCATTCACCGGCAAGAACAACTCATCGATGAACTGGCGGAAGCCCGAGAAAAAGAACAGAAACTGACGGTGGTAAAAGACCAGTTCCTCGCTAATATGAGCCACGAAATCCGGACTCCAATGAATGCAGTCCTCGGTTTCACGCATCTCTTAAAAGGACAACCACTCAATAATAAATCCAGGGAATATGTAGGCGCCATCGAAGGCGCTGGCCAGAACCTCCTGGAAATCATCAACGATATCCTGGATATCTCCAAGATAGAATCAGGTATGATGCGCATTGAACCTAGCTCCTTCAGCTTACAGGGCGTCATGCATGCGGTATATAACCTCTTCCATCCAAAGGCGGAAGAAAAACACTTGGCATTGCATCTCTCTATAGATGATAATGTACCTGATATTCTCTATGGAGATGTAACCAGACTCACACAGATCCTCGTCAATCTCACCAGTAATGCGATTAAATTCACCCATGAAGGTTCCGTGAGTATTCATGTATCCAAAGTATGGGCGGAAGACAATGGCGTAAGACTGCTGTTTACCATAAAAGATACGGGTATCGGCATCGATGCTGCTAAGCAACAAAGTATTTTCGACCGGTTCAACCAGGCGGAAGCCTCTACCACTCGCAAATACGGTGGTACCGGATTGGGACTGACGATCGTTAAACAACTGATCGAACTCCAGAATGGTTTTATCTCTGTAGAAAGTAAACCTGGGGAAGGCGCCACTTTCAAAGCGGAATTGCCTTACACCCTCGGAGAACTGTTACCTGAAGCAGTAGAAAACAACTACAGCGATCAACCCGCTCTCACCATTCAGCCAGATGTACGCATCCTCGTGGCAGAAGATAATCGACTCAATCAAAACCTCCTCCGCCACCTGCTCACCAGTTGGCAATTGGCATTTAAGATTGTCAACAATGGCTTAGAAGCTTTACAAGCCCTGGAAAAAAACAATTTTGACCTGCTCCTATTGGATATCCAAATGCCTGGCATGGACGGTTATACCACCGTTCGCAAACTGCGTACAGACATGCATTCCAATATCCCAGTGATAGCCATGACAGCACATGCTTTGGCTGGAGAAAGAGACAAATGCCTCCAGATGGGCATGAATGAATATATTTCCAAGCCTATCAAAGCAGATGAATTATACCGTCTCATACAGGTATTCACTGGTAAACTGCCTGGCCCTGATACCAGCAGCAGTACAACAATGAATAATCATGAATCGGCCCAGCACCTGCTGAATATGCAATACCTGCACGACCTCTCCCAAGGTAATCAGCAGTTTGAACAGACCATGCTGGAACAGTTTATCGCCCAACTCCCAGAAGATCTGCGCCGATTAAAAGAAGCGATCGCAGAAAACAATATTGCAGATGTGCGCAGTACCGCCCACAATCTGAAAACAACTATTTCCTTTATTGGTCTGGAATCCCATCTTTACCCGATTCTCACCGAACTGGAAGAAACCACCGCTGTTACCTACTCCCAAGAGGAAGCTAATGACCACTTCGAATCACTGAAACGCTTGTCTATGCAAGCTATTAATGAGGCTATTGCCTTCATTTTGTGAATGATCTGTTAACAAACGATCCCCTTTGCCCACTCACCGACTCCAATACCCTAAAGAACGATAAGCAGTCCTACAGCCCCTGTTACCATACTACATTTGTATTGATAAATATTCTGAAGTATGAACGACGGTCAACAGATTTTTCAAACCAAGTCCCCACTGCGCTGGCGCACCTTTCAATGGACATCCAGACTGCTCCTCATTGCTGTAGCTGCAATGGCGCTTATCGTATGGCTCGCCCTCAGGGATAACTATACACCAGGACTTCCTACACTGGAAGAATATAGTCATAACAATTACAAAAAACTCTCTCATCCTGTACTGCCACATAATTTCAGCAAACAGGACACTAAAACCTACAAAGGTTTTGAAGATATCATTACCGATAAAAACCGTAAAGCAGGTATGAACGCTGTGGTAGATGGTCAACAAATGAAAACCATCCGTGCAGGGTTCTATGTAGACTGGGATCCACAGTCTTTCTACTCCTTGCAAAGCAATATCGATAAAATGAATACCGTAGTGCCTGAATGGTTCTTCATCGATCCTAAAACAGATACATTACGTCCACAAATAGACATGAATGCCCTGCAACTCATGCAGGACCACCATGTGGCCATTCTTCCCCTGATCAACAACATCAATGTTGACCAGGAAAACGGAGATTTCGATAGTAACATCCTGCACGAAGTACTCACCAATCCTGCCAAAAAGGAAAGGCTGATTGCTGATATTATCAAATACCTGCACCAATATCACTTGCAGGGTATCAATATCGACTTCGAAGAGCTGAAAGAAAAAAGCGACGCACCGTTAATTAGCTTCCAGCAAGAGTTGTACACGAAACTGCACGCACAAGGATTGCTCGTAACCCAAGATGTGGCGGCTAGCAATGATGATTACAACCTGAAAGAATTAAGTAAGTATAATGACTATATTTTCTTGATGGGATATGATCAGCACTTCAATACCAGTGTAGCCGGTCCCGTTAGTGAAGAAAGATGGATAGAAAAAGTACTGGACGAAACTGCTGGTAAAATCCCTGCCAATCACCTGATTCTCTGCATTGCAGCGTACGGATATGACTGGCCTGCACATAGCGAAGGTACTACTGTTACTTACCAAGAAGCATTGGCACTCGCCAATCGCTATCATGCAAAAGTTACTTTTGACGAAGACACCTACAACTGTCACTTTACTTATAAAGACGATGATGGTGTACAACACCAAGTACAATTCATGGATGCCGCTGGTAATTTCAACACCCTGCGTTTCGCGGATGAATATGGTACTGCTGGTACCGCCATCTGGAGATTAGGTTCTGAAGATGCCCGTCTGTGGCGCTTCTACTACCGCAGACTGGACAACAAATCCCTGCAAGATCAGCCTTTCAACTTCAACAATTTGTCTGGTATCCAGGCAGCTACTGCCAAACCTGACTATGTTGGAGATGGTGAAGTACTGGACGTAGTAAACGATCCACATGATGGCAACATCAAAGTGACACCAGATAGCGATAACATGGTGGGTTCCCAGGACTATGAGTCTCTCCCAACCGGTTATGTGATTCGTAAATCTGGCCAGGTAAAGAAACAGGTAATCCTGACTTTCGATGATGGCCCGGATGCTACTTATACCCCACAGGTATTGGATATCTTGAAACAGGAACATGTTCCAGCCGCCTTCTTTGTAGTGGGTATCAATGCAGAAAACAACCTGACATTGCTGAAAAGAATATATACCAGTGGTAACGAAATTGGTAACCACACCTTTACACATCCAAATATTGCCGCTATCAGTCCAGAAAGGGCTAATACGGAAATCAGCGCTACTCGTCTGCTGATAGAGGCTGCCACCGGACACAGTACGATCCTGTTCCGTGCGCCCTACAATGCTGACGCAGAGCCAACTACACCAGAAGAGTTGAAACCGGTATCTCTCAGTAAGAAAAATAATTATTACACCATTGGTGAAAGTATTGATCCGGAAGACTGGGAACCAGGCGTTAGTGCAGATACAATTTACCAACGTGTAGTAAGTCAATATGAAGCCAATCCAGATAAAGGCATCATCCTGCTGCACGATGCCGGTGGTGATAGAAGCGCTACAGTAGCTGCTTTACCACGCATCATTCATTATTTTAAATCCAAAGGAATTGGTTTTACTACCGTTGCTAGCTTGTTGCATAAAAAACCAACAGATGTAATGCCGGAAGTCCATAGCAATATGATTGCCATCAATGGTACTGTTGCGCTGATCATTTTCAGGATACAACAATTCCTCCAGGCGGCATTCTGGTTGGCCATTATTTTGGGTATGCTGAAAATACTGAGTATGCTGGTAATGGCTACCATCCAGTATTTCCGGGAAAAGAAAAATACACTTGTAGCCACTGCGCAACCAGGTGTTTCTATCATCGTACCTGCTTACAATGAATCTATCAATGCGGTAAATACCATCCATAGCTTATTACAACAGCGTTATCCTGAATTTGAAATCATCTTCGTGGATGATGGTTCAAAAGATAATACTTATGAATTGGTGAAAGCAGCGTTTGATAGTCACCCGCAAGTGGAAGTGCTTACCAAACCCAATGGTGGTAAAGCCAGTGCCCTGAACTATGGTATCGGTTATGCAAAATATGACTTTGTAGTTTGTATAGACGCGGATACACAGTTATATCCAGATGCTATCGAGCAGTTGATGCGGAAGTTTATTACGGAAGACACGGGCGCGGTAGCCGGAAACGTTAAAGTAGGGAACGAAACAACTTTACTTGCCAGATGGCAATCCATCGAATATATCACTGCCCAAAACTTCGACCGTCGGGCATTGGATTTAGTGAATGGTATTACCGTGGTACCTGGCGCTATAGGAGCTTTCCGCAAATCAGCCATAGAAGAAGCGGGTGGCTTTACAACTGATACCCTCGCAGAAGACTGTGACCTGACTATCAGGATATTAAGGAAAGGGTATAAAGTAAGGAACTGTACATCTGCTGTAGCGATGACAGAAGCGCCTGAAACATTGAACCAGTTCATGAAACAACGTTTCCGTTGGAGTTATGGCATCATGCAAAGCTGCCGTAAAAACCTGGATGCCTGCTTCAATCCAAAATTCAAAGCCCTGGGAATGATCTCCCTGCCTAATATCGTGATATTCCAGGTGATACTGCCTATCCTGGCGCCTTTGGCCGATATTATGTTTGTATGGAGCTTGATCTGGAACCGTCATGATCCCGCAGGAATGCATAAAATCATGTTTTTCTATGTCTTATTCCTGGTAGTGGACCTGCTGGTAGCCATGGTAGCGTTTCTCTTTGAAAAAGCTCCTTTGAAAAAACTGATCTGGATGGTGCCTCAGAAACTGGTATATCGTCAATTAATGTACGTGATTTTGTTCCGTTCTATTAAAAAAGCAATACGCGGAAACGCCCAGGGATGGGGAGTTTTGAAGAGAACAGGGAATGTTAAGGTAGGCATGAACGCCTGATTTTCCCTTTTCAACGACAGTAATAACCCATTCACCGAAACTGAGGGCCATACCACACCACCTAGCATTAATTTAGCAATACAAACTCTGAACTAATTTATTAATTCTTAAAAGACAAACATCATGAAAAAAGGCCTGATCGCTGCTGTAGCAGTACTGACTATCTCCGTTTCTGCTTTCGCTCAAGCTCCTGCTGCTAAACCAGCTAAGAAAGAGAAAGCTAAAACTGAAGCTAAAGCTGAAGCTAAACCAGCTGTTGACACTGCAAAAAAAGCTGCTAAACCAGCTGCTAAAAAAGCTGAAGCTAAACCAGCTGCTAAAAAAGCTGCTTAATTTCAGCCATACAGCGTTTGAGTTAATTGTCCCGTTTCGGTTCTGCCGGAACGGGATTTTTGTTTTCGATATCCTTATCTTTAAGGGATGAAAACTGTTTTCCCTGCTACTTACTCTACCCTTTCCCCAGAAGCTTTAGCCACCCTGATTACAGAAAAATACTGCCTGGAGGATGTACGCTGTAAGCTGCTCGTACGCGGTGTTGGCGATACTTACCTGATAAATACAAGTACCAATACATTTATCTTGCGGGCATACCGGTCTTCCCATAGAAGTTTCCCTCAAATCCAAGAGGAAATAGACTTGCTCCTGGCTGCACAAAAGGCCGGCGTAAACGTGTCCTATCCTATTATAGACCGTTCTGGTCATATTATTCAGCGGCTGGATGCAGTGGAAGGAGAAAGAAATGTCGTATTATTCAGTTTTGCACCTGGTCAGGTGGTGAAGCAAATGAATACCACTCAATTACGTGCGCTTGGCCATGAAATGGCGCGTTTGCATCATGTAGCCTCCCAAATACCACGAGGCACCTCCAGGTGGAATTTTGACCTGGAAACCACCTTATTCCAGCCCCTAGAAATGTTGGCACCTGTTTTGGCTGCTGATCAGGAGTCATATAACTGGTTAAAGGAGGTAGCAATGAAGGCAGCGGAAAAGTTGTCTTCCGAACATACTTCACAATTCTCCAGCGGCTATTGTCATTTTGATTTTCTGCCGAAGAATTTCCATTTCGAAAACGACAAGGTTACCCTTTTTGATTTTGATTTCGTAGGTTATGGCTGGCTGGTAAACGATATTATGACCTTCTGGCAACACCTCCAACTGGACGTATTATTTGCCAATCGCCTCACACAGGAAGCCGCTGATGAAGCGTATAACATTTTCCTGGATGCTTATCGGGAATACCGACCTATTAGTGAAGAAGAATTAGCGGCAGTACCTTATCTCAGCCTGGGGTTCTGGCTGTTCTATAAAGGATTTCACACTACGCATGACCAGTTCCATATATTTAATGAGCCTGGGCATCTCAAACCAATTATCGGTTACCTAAGAAAACTGGTGGATACCCACTGGAGATAATCATCTACCCAACCACAAATTCCCTATTTTGCTGCGCTGCTGCTAATACTGCTTTGCGTACAAATTACTTCGTGTCTCTCTACATCCTCCTTTGCGCCTTAGCGAGAAAAGAAAGCAAAAAAAATGTCCTGCGCAAAACGCAGGACATTTCAAAAAACATATCGTGAAATAATTATTTCAGCGCGTCCAGTTTCTTCTTAACAGCTTCCATTTTAGCAGGCTGGTTTTTGATTGCATAGATTTTCTGCAATGCATACAGGCAGCTTTCGTAAGACTGTTTATCGCTGGCATCCAGGTTAGCACCTTTGGCGGTGAAGGATTCGTCAGCTTTTTCGAAGTAAGGTAAAGACTGGTTCATCAGCGTCTCCATGTTAGCTTGGAGTTCTTTCGCTTTAGCAGAAGTCTGCTGTTTGCTATCCAGATCGTTCAGTTGTTTGTTGTATACAACTGCACGGTTGAAGTACAGAGCACCCAATTGGAAGTTAGCAATAGCGTCAGAAGGATTAGCAGCGATTACTTTTTTGTAAGCTTCTTCTGCTTTACCGATCAGCTCATTGTAGTTAGCTGGTTTAGGAGCATCGTTACCTTTTTCATCGCGAGGGTTTGCGAGGTTATCCAGGCGGATAGCGTAATCCAGTTGCAGTTGCTGATCGTTTGGATTTTCAGCGATTTTCTTTTCCAGCATACCGAGCAGTTCAGCCGTTTTACCAGTTTTGGTATAATACAGCATTTCCATGTCGTTAAAGCGTTTGTCTTTAGGGAACACGGTTTTACCCAGTTCGATCGCTTTCAGCCAGTTAGCGTTATCGCCTTTTTCTTCATACAGTTGACCCAGGATCACATACAGTGCTGGTTCATTTTTGAAGTGCATATCTGCAGCTTTCTGCAGGTAAGTGAGGGCCAGGTCAGTTTGTTTTGCCTGGCTAGCAGCGTAACCGGTATAGAAAATCAGGCTGGTATCGGTAGGAATGGTACCACCCAGGTTTTTACCATTATAGAACTTAACTACTTCTTCTGCTTTGGTGAAGTTGGTCATTGCTGGATCCCATTTCTGATCGTTCAGGGCAGCGTAACCAGCATTAGCAACAGTAGCATAGATATTGTAGATAGACTGGTTCATTACCAGTACAGCTTCTTTCAGTTTAGGATCGATTTCCAGTGCTTTTTTGTAAGCATCGTAAGCTTGCAGGGAGATGGCAGCATCTTTTGCTTTGGTACCCATTGCTTCCAGGATCTGTCCATCTACCAGCCAGGTTTTGGCTTCGTTCTTAGTTTTGTCGTGTTGTAAAGCTGCGTCGATATCTGCTTTCGCTTTCTCTAAATCTTGTTTTTTCAGGTTTTCCTCCGCGCTGCTCACTTTAGCTCTCTGTGCCATCACGCTCACGGTGGCGGAGCAAAGGAGAAATGAAACCAGTAATTTTTTCATGTCTTGTTTTTTTAAGTTGCTGATTATCTTGTAAGAGTTAGTGCTATAGTAATAATCAATACAATCAGGAGTACAGTTACCACTACAGCAGGAGCGATATTTTTTCAGCGTCCTGCCTGCGGCAGGACGCTGTTTGATCAGTTAAGTGAGCTATTCTTCAGTGGGAGCAGCTTCGGTGGTATCAGCAGCATTTTCTGCGGCTGGATTTTCCTCTCCTTCAGCGATTTGCTCTTCTGTTGGCAGTGTTTCGTCGTCCTCTTCTTGCTCATCCAGTCTTGCTACTGCTGCAATTTCATCATTATCATCCAGTCGGATCAAGCGTACACCTTGTGTAGCACGACCTGCTTCACGGATATCTGCAACTGCCATACGGATGGTAATACCTGATTTACAAGTGATCATCAGGTCATGCTTTTCAGTTACATCCAATATTGCAATGAGATTACCGGTCTTTTCTGTGATATTGATGGTCTTAACCCCTTTACCACCTCTGTTGGTGATACGGTACTCTTCTATGTTAGTACGTTTACCGTAGCCTTTTTCAGATACTACGAGTACAGTCCTTGATTCATCCGTCTTATCAACACAAATCATACCAACCACCTCGTCTTTCTCATTATCCACTTCAATACCTCTTACCCCGATGGCGCCACGACCAGTGTCGCGAACGGTGGCTTCAGGGAAGCGGATAGCGCGACCACTCTGAATAGCCATCATGATTTGGCTGTCGCCATTAGTGAGTTTGGCTTCCAGGAGCTGGTCTCCTTCGTTGATGGTAATGGCATTCACACCATTCTGACGCGGACGGGAGAATTCCTCCAGCAGGGTCTTCTTGATGATACCATTTTTGGTACAGAGTACAATATAGTTGTTATTGATGAAATCCTTATCCTGCAGATCTTTGATATCAATGATAGCACGGATTTTATCATCAGAAGGCAATTGAATCATGTTCTGGATAGCACGTCCTTTACCACTCTTCTCACCTTCTGGAATTTCGTATACTTTCAGCCAGTAGCAGCGTCCTTTTTCTGTAAAGAACAGCATGGTATGGTGGGTGGAAGCAACGAAGAGATGCTCAATAAAATCTTCATCGCGGGTTCTGCCACCGATAGCGCCACGGCCACCGCGTTTCTGCTGACGGTAGTCGTACGCAGAAGTACGTTTGATATAACCCAGGTGAGAGATAGTGATCACCACATCTTCTTCCGCAATGATATCTTCAATTCTCATTTCGCTAGCGAGGTACTGGATTTCCGTTTTACGCTCGTCACCGAATTTCTTCTTCACATCTTCCAGTTCTTCTTTGATGATTTGCATACGTAAGCCTTCATCATTCAGTACTCCCTGGAGGTAAGCGATGAGTTTCATGATCTCGTCGTATTCTGCACGGATCTTATCGCGTTCCATGCCTGTCAAACGTTGCAGACGTAATTCCAGGATAGCTTTTGCTTGGATTTCTGAGAGACCAAATTCGCTCATCAGGCCATCCTTCGCTATTTCTGGAGTGGCGGCTGCACGGATCAGGGCAATCACAGCATCCAGGTGATCTAATGCGATCAGGTACCCTTGGAGGATATGGGCCTTTTCTTCCGCTTTACGGAGATCAAACTGTGTTCTTCTCACCACTACTTCGTGGCGGAATTCCACAAATTCAGAGAGGATATCTTTCAGGTTCAAGATACGCGGACGACCTTTTACCAGGGCCACATTGTTGATACCATAAGAAGTCTGGAGTTCTGAATATTTGTACAACTGGTTAATGATCACGTTTGCAATCGCATCTTTCTTCAGATCGATTACCAGGCGCATACCTTCGCGGTCACTCTCATCACGAACATCGGAAATACCTTCGATGATTTTATCATTTACCAGTTGCGCTATTTTCTGGTGTAAAACTGCCTTGTTGATCTGGTAAGGCAGTTCATATATTACCAGTCGCTCTCTTCCTGTTTTGGAAGTTTCTGCCGTGATTTTACCACGTACCACCACACGTCCGCGACCAGTTTCAAAGCCCTGTTTCACCCCGTCGAAACCGTAGATGATACCGCCGGTTGGGAAGTCTGGAGCTTTTACATGTTTGATTAATTCCTCGATGGTAATGTCTCTGTTGTCGATGTAAGCTACCAAGCCGTCTACCACTTCAGAGAGGTTGTGCGGCATAATGTTGGTGGCCATACCTACCGCGATACCAGAAGCTCCATTAATAAGGAGGTTCGGAATTCGTGTAGGCAATACCGTTGGTTCTTCCAGGGTATCATCGAAGTTGAGGGTGAAGTCCACCGTTTCTTTTTCAATGTCTTCGAGCATAGCTTCCGCCAGCTTCTGCAAGCGCACCTCTGTGTAACGCATGGCCGCAGGCATATCGCCATCCACGGAACCAAAGTTACCCTGACCATCTACCAGCATGTAGCGCAGACTCCATGGCTGTGCCATACGCACAATGGTGTCATAAATGGAGCTGTCGCCATGGGGGTGATACTTACCCATTACATCTCCTACAATACGCGCAGATTTTTTGTATGGCTTGTTACTGTGGTTACCGGCTTCGTTCATACCGAAAAGAACGCGGCGGTGTACAGGTTTCAAACCATCTCTTACATCGGGCAATGCACGGCCTACGATTACTGACATAGAGTAATCTATATAGGCAGTTTTCATTTGTTCCTCGATATTAATCTGAACAATTTTCCCTTCCTGCTGATTTTCCGTATGCTCTGTCATTTAGTATTGATTTACAGATTTTTCTGCTGAAAAATAATAGAGGCAAATATAACGATTTCAGCCCGAATAAAGGCTTAAAAAATGCAAAATGTGAATAACAATTGGCTATAGGGATAAAACCTGATATTTTAACTTGATTATATAGTTTAAATGCCACATACCACCATACCATCATACCCCCCTGAATCGTTATTATCGTAAATTATGTAATTTTACTTTATCTTTTATATGTCCCAATTCCCTGATATGTAAGAAATACCATATTAACTTCCTTTTTGTTCCTAACCCTCTGAAACTCAATATTCTACTCTCGGGAATAATATTTTTTTCATATAGATAAATCTGAATTTCCATCAGATTTCGAACATATATAACAAAAACGCTGTTATTCCCCTGATTCTTAATCACTTTTTTATAAGAAAAGCGCACCATGAAGAATATTTTGTTGTTTGGCGCAGGAAAATCTGCAACAAGCCTGATCGACTTCCTCATCACGAATGCCCCCAGACAAAAGTGGCACGTGACGGTGGCCGACCAAGACCTGATGCTGATCAAGTCCAAGACTGGCAAATCATACTATGCAACACCTGTAGAACTGGATATAAAAAATCAGTCGGCACGGCAACAACTGGTACAAGATACGGACCTTGTTATCTCACTCCTGCCACCCGCTTTACATATACTGGTAGCAAAAGATTGTCTGCATTTTCACAAAAACCTCCTCACGGCTTCCTATATAGATCCGGAAGTGAAAAAACTGGAGCATGAAATTGAAAAAGCAGGCCTGCTGTTTATGTACGAAATGGGCCTCGATCCAGGCATTGATCATATGTCTGCCATGAAACTCATTCATAGCATTGAGAAAAAAGGCGGCCAGATTTTTTCCTTTAAATCTTATTGTGGTGGCCTGATATCTCCAGATAACCTGGATAATCCATGGCAATATAAAATCTCCTGGAATCCGCGCAATATTGTGCTCGCAGGCAGTACCGGCGCCGTTTACAAAGAAAAAGGTAAAATCAAAGACCTCTCTTACGAACAACTATTTGATCATAGTAAAACCATACAGGTGCCAGGCCTCGGTAAATTAGCCTATTATCCCAACAGGGATTCACTCGCCTATATGGAAATTTATAAGCTACAGGAAATAGCCACTTTCATGAGGGCTACACTGCGGTTCCCAGACTTCTGCGAAGGCTGGAATGCCTTGATAAAACTAGGGCTAACAGATGATTCCCATAAAATACAAACAGACCATCTTACCTACTTCAATTGGACAACACAAAACCTGGAAGGCAATAAAACAGCGGAACCACATGATGAATTTATAGCGCAACACCTGGGTGTTAGCAGTAAATCAAAAGTGATTCGCCAACTTAAATATTTAGGGTTGCTGAATGGTGATATGATCAACCAGGGCGAGCAAACCAATGCGAGTGTCCTTGAATCAGTAGTGCAAGATAAACTGCGAATGGAACCACATGATAAAGACATGATTGTAATGATGCATGAAATTGAATTTGAGCGCCGCAGTATGGCCACCCGCATGCATGCTTACATGATTGTACAAGGAGAAGATAATGTTAGAACAGCCATGGCAAAAACAGTGGGACTCCCATTAGGTATTATGGCAAAATTGATTTTGCAAGACAAGATTACGCTGAAAGGCTTACATATACCCGTTATGCCGGAAGTATATAACCCCGTGCTGAAAGAACTAGAAGAGTATGATATCCGGTTTGAGGAAAGCTTTGAGTAGTCAATGCACTGTTCCTATGATTAGCGCCGCAGTGCGAAAGGATTTTGTGATGCCCTCCCTTTTCGGGAGGGCTTTTTATTTATTCATTTATTTCAAGCAACATGCGTGTCAGTTCTGCTACACCAGTAGTAGCGGGACTTTCAATCTTATGCAACTTTGGGTAATAATCTTCCAATGCTGGAATTTTCTTATCGATGATGTACTTAGGCATCATCGGTTTGGCGTAGTTGATCAAACCTGCTGCAGGGTAGACATTTAACGAGGTGCCTACAACTACAAATATATCTGCCCAGAGTACTTCTCTTTGCGCCTGTTCAATCATCGGCACCGCCTCTCCAAACCAAACGATATGTGGGCGGAGCTGAGAGCCATCTGCCGCGAGGTCGCCGAGTTTAATATCACCAGGGCAATCCAACACATGCTCTGCGTTTACATCGTTCACACTACGCATTTTGAATATTTCGCCGTGGAGATGCAATACCCTCGTAGACCCCGCGCGTTCATGTAGGTCATCGATATTCTGGGTGATAATCCGAACATCAAAATGTTCTTCCAGTTTAGCCAGGCCGATATGGGCCGCATTGGGTTGCGCTTCGCCAACATCTTTACGGCGAACATTGTAGAAATCCAGCACTAGTCCGGGATCCTTACGCCATCCATCCGGGGATGCCACGGCGTATACGTCATGTCCTTCCCACAGTCCGTCTGAGTCACGGAAAGTGCGAAGGCCGCTTTCTGCGCTGATACCTGCTCCTGTCAGCACTACCAGTCTTTTTTTCATGAAATTGTGTTTTGGGATTAAGGTAAAATAATAATTACCCCTTATTCCCTTACTTCATTTCACCCATTTCCATGATGGCATTGAATTCTTCCGCAGTAACATTACATACGGAGAGACGTCCCTGGCGGATAAGTGAGAGGTTGGCCAGCTTCTTTTCCGCTTTCATGGCAGCCAGGGTAACGGGTTTTTTGAATGGTTTCAGGGGCTTCAGGTCCACAACTACCCAGTTAGGATCAGGTGTGGTGGGGTCCTGGTAAAATTCTTTGGCTACAGTGGCGATGCCTACAACCTCCAGTCCTTCATTGCTATGGTAAAACAATACCTGGTCTCCTTTTTTCATAGCCTTCAGGTTATTACGCGCCTGATAATTGCGCACGCCGTCCCAGAAGGTAACTTTATCTTTCACAAACTGGTCCCAGGAATATTTAAAAGGCTCAGACTTCACCAGCCAGTAGTTCATTGTCAATTTCGTTTTGATGTGGTTCAAACATCGGGATTACCAGCCACTGGCCAGTACATCCGCGATGTGCATGATTTTAATATTAGTGCCGTGTTTACGGATGTAGCCATCCAGATGCATGAGGCAGGAAAGATCTGTAGAAATCAGATAATCTGCTCCGCTGGCAACAGCATTGTTTACTTTCTGCTCGCCCATCCCCATAGAGATAGGTTCAAATTTTACAGAGAAAGTACCGCCAAAGCCACAGCAGACTTCACAATCATTCATTTCTCTCAATTCCAGTCCTTTCACATTTTCCAGCAGTTTCCGTGGACCTTGTTTGATACCGCATTCCCGAAGGGCGCCACAGGCATCATGATAGGTGCCTATGCCATTAAGGGTAGCTCCTAAATCAGTCACATGCAGTACATCTACCAGAAATTCTGTGAACTCATAGAGGTTTTTCTTCAGGAGTTTCACTTCATTATGAGCAGCAGAGTTATCAAACAGTTTACTGTAGTAATTGCGAACAAACCCTGTACAGGAACCGCTTGGAGCTACAATGTAATCAAAGGTATGAAAGTCCTTTACAAACTTGGTAGCAACAGATTTGCACTCATCGTGATAGCCTGCATTGAAGGCGGGCTGGCCGCAGCAGGTCTGGTCGGAATTATACATGACGTTGCAGCCCAGTTTTTCCAGTACTTTCACCATATTGAAAGCGGTTTCCGGGAACAACTGATCTACAAAACAAGGTATGAATAACTGTACGTTCATCTTTCTAATTTAGCTTTTTGCCAAAGACCTTTGCAGTGCAATCATTTTCAGGGCCGTAATAGCAGCTTCCTCCCCTTTATGACCATGTGCACCACCTAGGCGGTCCAGTGCCTGTTGTTCATTGTCGACGGTCAGTATGCCAAATATAACGGGAACGGGTAATTGAAGGTTCAATTGTAATATTCCTTCCGTAACGGCTTTACAAACGTAGTCAAAATGAGGTGTTTCACCACGTATCACACAACCGAAAGCAATAATAGCGCCAGGTTGATTACCAGTGCCTTCTGTAGCTTCCCAGTATTGTTTGCAGGCGAAAGGCAGTTCAAAAGCGCCAGGTACCTGGAGATGGTTTACTTTTTTCACCTGGTAGGCATCCAGCGATTTTACACATCCTGCTACCAGTTCATTCACGATATGATCGTTCCATTCGGTACCGATCATAACAACACTGGCATCCTCCAGGTTGAGAATGCCAGCATCATTTAATAAGCTCTTGTTGTTATCAGACATATGCTGTTAATTTCTTTTGGCGATGGATAGCTTTCAGCGCCGGAATATCAGCAATATCTTCCATTCTGGCGCCAAAAGCCAGTCAATAGCGATTAGTGTCTTACGTCACCGAGTTTAGCGAGATATTTGTCGATCTCTCTACCTTCGGCACTCATTGGATACTTTTCTTTGATTTCTTTATAGATAGCAATAGCGTCTTGGTCTTTACCCGCTTTCTGCAGTGCCATACCAGCACGGAACAGGTAAACAGGAGAAGTCAGTTCGTTATTGTTATAGTGACCTGCTTTTTTGTAGTACTCGATACCATCATTTACTTGGTTGAGTTCCATGTAAGCATCACCGATCAGACCATAAGCTTCTGGTTGGAGCATCAGGTCGGAAGAGGAGAAGTCTTTCAGCATTTCGATACCTTTCTGGTATTCACCCAGACGTACATAACATACGCCAGCGCTATATTTAGCGAGGTTACCAGCTTTGGTGTTACCGTATTTGTTAATTACCTGCAGAAAACCGAAGTCGTTACCATCACCATTCAACGCCAGTTTGAAGGAATCAATCGCAAAATTGTTCTGAGCCTTGAAAATCATTTCTTGGGCTTTCTGCTCGTTAGGTTGTTTGTAGAAGCGGTTGTAAGCGAAGAAGCCGCCAACGCCTACTACTACAGCGAGCAGGGCAATATTGATGATATTTTTATTCTTGGTATAGAAATCCTCTGCTCTGTGCATGGACGCCTGCAGATCAAAATCAGGTTCAGATTGCGGATGAGTGGCTTTATGTTTTGTTTCTGCCATTTGATGTGTAATGTTAGTTGCTTGGTTTATGAATAGCTGCAAGTGACTAACAGTCCCTCCGGGTTTGATGCCGAAGGGACTGTTAATGCAAGATAATGCTTTTAGTCAACGATGAACGGATAATCCTCCTGTACGTAAACGTCTTTCAGGAGCTCATCGTCAGAAGGCCATGGTGATTCTTCCGCAAAGGTTACGCAATCCTCTACTTCTTTTTTCACCTTTTCATTGATAGCTTCAATTTCAGCCTCAGTAGCCCATTTATTTTTCTGAATAACTTTCAGTACTTCGTTGATCGGATCTTTCTCTTTATACTCCTCTACTTCCTCTTTGGTGCGGTATTTCGCAGGATCGGACATAGAGTGACCACGATAACGGTAAGTTTTGATTTCCAGTAAGGTTGGACCTTCGCCAGCGCGCGCACGCTTAACAGCTCTGGAAATACCTTCGTGTACTGTTTCACAGCTCATACCATCGATGGTATCGGATGGCATATCGTAAGCGTTAGACAGCTTATAAATATCCAGTACGTTAGAAGTACGTTCTACAGAAGTACCCATTGCGTACATATTGTTCTCACAAATGAATATTACCGGCAGTTTCCACAGCATAGCCATATTGAAAGTCTCATGCAGGATACCCTGACGGGCAGCACCATCACCGAAGTAGCAAAGTACTACGTTGTCAGTACCTTTATATTGCTCTGCGAAAGCAAGACCTGCACCAGTACCAATCTGTGCACCCACGATACCGTGGCCGCCAAAGAAGTTATGCTCCACAGAGAAAAAGTGCATACTGCCTCCCTTTCCTTTGGAACAACCGGTCGCCTTACCATATAATTCCGCCATACAAGCATTCGCTGAAATACCTTTCGCTATTGCCAACCCGTGATCACGGTACGCAGTAATGAATTTATCTTCCGGTTTTGTCGCTGACATTGCACCAGCAGCAATTGCTTCCTGACCGATGTACAGATGGCAAAAACCACGGATCTTCTGCATACCATACAATTGGCCCGCCTTTTCTTCAAAACGACGCAGCAAAAGCATCAATTCATACCAGTACAGATACTGTTCTTTGGTGAATTTCGTCTTCACTTCTGTTTTAGTTTGCACTCTTTCTAAATTTGTTCGCAAATATAACAGGAAAATCGTAAAATATAAATATCAATTCCAATTCCTGATAAATTATGCAAATTCATCAAATTCAGTGAGTTTTGCATAGGGATGCCACCAAAAGGCCAAAGACCTCCGCAGGATACGGCTTTTTATCAGTTATAAATCATCCTAAATTTGCATATTAATTAATACGAATAATTTTTTTCATTGCTGCATATAAAGAAAATATCGCTGGTTCAGTTCAAAAACTACTCGATGCGCGAGTTTCAGTTTGAGGAACGCATCGTCGGGATTACCGGCAGAAATGGCTCCGGGAAGACAAACCTCCTCGATGCCATCTATTACCTCTGCTTCACCCGCAGCTATTTCACCTCTCTGGAAAGCCAAAATACCCAATACCAAACCAATGGCTTCCGGGTGGAAGGATTCCTAGAAAAAAATGGCAACAACGAAAAAATCACCTGTACACTGAAGGAAGGAAAGAAGGAAATCTCCCTAAATGACGATAAGTACGAGAAATTCTCCCGTCACATTGGCCAGTTCCCCGCGGTGATGATCGCCCCAGACGACGCGGAAATAATCACCGGTGGCAGCGAAGAACGCCGCAAATGGATGGACACTCTCCTCTCCCAGTTGTACCCAGATTATCTCGAACATCTCATCATCTACCAAAAAATATTACTCCAACGCAATACCCTGCTAAAAAACATGGAAGCCGGCGGCAATCGTGCCGATCACCTGTTGGATGTTTTTGATATGCAACTGGTACAACACGGTACCCCTGTTTACAACGCCAGAAAGGAATTCCTACATACTTTTATTCCGAGGGTACAACGATTGTACGATTACATCTCTGGTACCCATGAAGTGGTCAATATCCGCTACCAGTGCACCTTACAGGAGGAAGATTTTGCCAAACAACTCCATAATGCCCGATTCAAGGATATGCAGATTCAACGTACCAGCATGGGCATTCATCGGGACGACCTGGTATTCCTACTCAACGACTACCCCATGAAATCCAGCGCCTCCCAAGGCCAACGCAAAAGTTTTTTATTTGCCCTCAAACTGGCACAGTTTGAAGTATTGAAAGCACATAAAAACTTTCCGCCATTGCTGTTACTAGATGATGTATTTGAAAAACTGGATCAAGAAAGGGTGATGCGATTGATTTCCCTCGTGGCAGGCGATAACTATGGCCAAGTTTTCATCACGGATACGCATGCAGAACGATTGATACAGGCTTTTGCGCCCACAGGTACAAGGATTCAACTGATTAACATTTAAAATTTCATACCTTCGCATTTATGCGTCATGGAACCACTAGTATAGGAGATGCTCTCCGGGAATTTTTGAATAAGAGCCGTATGAAACCTAGGCTCACAGAAGTGCGTATCCAGGAAAACTGGGAAGAGATCATGGGGAAAACAATTGCGAGATATACTTCGGGAATTAAGTTAATCGACGGTAAGCTCATTATAACTACCAGTGTGGCGCCACTTAAACAGGAGTTATCTTATTCTAAAGACAAAATTATAAAGCTGGTCAACGAAAAGCTGGGCGAAAATGTGGTGAAAGAAGTGATAATCAACTAACCCCAAAATGCTGTTTTACTTACTGGCAAACTGTTTCACCAGGTTATTTACATCATCCATTTTAAGGGTGGTATGCAGACTGATGACTGTTATCTCCCGGTCCCCCTGTACCAACATCACTAAATCTCCCAGTTCATCGCTTTTACCCCTGTTGAGGAGTTGAATCTGACTATTATTTTCACGCATTTCCATCAGCATATCAAATCTATCCTTATTCATCAATGTACGTTTCAGGGCAAACAGATCATTCCGCTGTAAAGCAATACTGTCCAGGTTTTCATAATGATAGATCCTCAAATTCTTGACATGCTTCATGACCCTGGCAGTCATTTTCACATCTTCATCATCTTTGTCGGCAAATTTCACCAATAGCTTGCCTAATTTCATCATCGCGGATCCTACATGTATGGAAGTTTCTTCTGCGCTTCCTTGGAAATTGTTGCAGAAATCGCGAATGCTTTTGTCTTGTGCAGACACCAGTCCGGTGGCCAACAACATACAACAACTCATGAATAATGTTTTCATAAAGGCATTTTTAATGTGACTACTTTTTTCTAACATTTTTGAGATTGTCCATCCCCTGGATGTCAACGTTGGCGGCAATCCGGGAGATTTCATTCAGATCGATGTCGCCTACCAGACTTAAAGCCAAGAACTGCGAGGAGCCTCCTACCAGCATCACCAATTCATTGATGTTGCCTTTGGCGTTTTCTTTAACAAGGAATTTCAGGTCATTCCCCTTGTCGCGCACAGTCATGAGTTCTTCGAAATCGCTGCTCAGGTAGGCTGCAGCTTCGTGATACAAGCGTGGACCATCTTTGGTGGTTTCTTTACTAAGGATACGCAGGCCTTTCAGCTTTTGGACCACCCGCATAAATGTTTTGGCATCGGGATCGTTGGCATCAAATTTCCCAAACATGCTAAACATCTTGGGGGTAATAGTAATTACCGTAAAGCTGCGATCATTCTCATATTTCTGAAAGAAGCGTTCGATAACACTGCTTCCCTGCTGCGCATAGAGCTGCATGCTCAGAAATATTGCGGTGAGTAATAATAGTGATCGTTTCATTTCTCTGATATTTAATTATAATGGCTGGTTAATCTTTTACTGATAATTTTTCGGTAGCCGTATTGAAGTACGACAGTTGCTGCATTTTATCGGTTCCTTTATTGAGATTCCGACTCAACAAGGCCAGTGCTCTTTTCGTTTCCATGTATGCCTTACGCGCTTCCTCTTCTTCTTTGAATCGCTCCATGGCTACTTGGCGGTTCTCATGGTGCTGCTTCAATCCATATCCTACCCCGGCAGCCATTAGTATGATGGCGGCATATTTCATCCAATTCTTCACCAGATGCATTTTCACTACCGGCGCGGGTTTCTTTGGTGCTTCCTGTAGGAAAGACATATCCCATTCTGGTTCCGCCAGTACAGGGATATCCGATTCCGCATCCAGGTATTGAAACAAAGGAGCAGCTTCCAGTAAATCTTCCGGCATATCGGGATGCGACTCACTGAAGAAAGCCTTCAGGGCTGCTTCTTCGGCCAATGTGCTCTCTCCTTCCCAATACTTTTCAAGCAAGGCGCTGATTGACTTATAATCCATATACCTGTTGATTTTGTAGTTTCTCCCGAACCGCTTTACGAGCCCGGTGTAAATTCACTTTTACCTCATTCATATCAATGTCAAGGATATCTGCTATTTCCTGATAGGACAATCCATCCATATCTCTTAACTGCATCACCGTCCGATATTTATCTGGCAATGCATTGATGGCAGTATGTACCTTATTCATGACTTCATTCCTTTCTGTAGTGGCATGGGGATTTTTCTGATGCAGGGCTGGTAATTCACTAGCCTTGTCCAGCGTATCCGCGATCCGGTATTTCCTGGATTTGATTTTATCCAGGGCCAGGTTACGGGTAATGCGCATGCACCAGGCCTCCAGGTTCTGCAGTTCCGTCATTTTGCCCTGCATGGCCCATACTTTCATCAGTGCGTCTTGGGTGATATCCTTGGCGTCTTCCTCGTCGCCCAGCAGGCGATAAGCAAAGCGATAAAGCTTTGATCTGACTGGAACGACCTGGGATAGAAATAGTTCTAAAGACATGTAGAATACCACTGTTTGATAAGAAGACGACTGGTAAACCCCGATGTTACAAAAATTCAGATTTTTTTTTCAGAGAGATGTTATTCAAGGCGAATGCGTGGATCTATCGCGGCATAGAGCAGGTCTGCGAGGATATTAACCAGGACAAAAATCCCGGCTGTAAAGAGAATAGCCCCCATTACTACGGGGAAATCATATTTATCTAAGGCATCCACGGTAATTTTACCGATGCCTTTCCAGCCAAAAATATATTCAACAAAGAAAGCGCCTGCCAGCAGCTCTGCAAACCAACCTGTTATGGCGGTCATTACTGGGTTCAAGGCATTACGCAACGCATGACGGCGCAATACAGCGCCAGTTCCCAGCCCTTTTGCATAAGCTGTGCGGATATAGTCCTGGTGCAGTACGTCCAGCATCGCACTGCGGGTGAGCTGCACAATGATGGCCAATGGCCTGATACCCAAGGTCAAGGCAGGCAGAATAAGATTACGGAGATTCAATACCCTCCCGCGGAAAGGGTCCACATCGTACAGACTTCCAGTCATATGTAATCCGGTCACATTACTAAGCAGGAAACCAAAAATATACGCCAGCACAATACCAGCGAAGAAAGAGGGTACAGAAATGCCCAGTACACTGGAAAATACGGCATTGGTATCCATCCAGGTATTTTGTTTCACAGCGGATAACATACCCAACGCAATACCCACTATAGTAGCAAATAGCATCGCTGCCGCCGCTAGTAATAAGGTGCCGGGCAATGCTTCCATCAACATGTCCCATACGGGCTTTTTCCCCTGGTACGACCTACGGAGATACGGTGCCTTGAGTATCAAGGATTTCTTCGAAGAAACGTGTACAAGGGTGCAATACTTGAAATTTTTACTGGCCTCCTCCGGATCATGGAGGGACACAGGAGATAGATCATTTAGGTATAGTAAGAACTGCATCCCGACCGGTTGGTCTAGATGCAGTTCTTTGCGTACATTTTCCAGTGATGATACATCCGCTCTCTGGCCAAGGGTAAGTCGGGCGGGATCGCCGGGCAACACATTAAATAAGAAGAATACCAGCGTTACCACCCCAAGCAGTACCAGTATGCCATAACCGGTTTTTCGCAATACAAATCGCAGCATATCAACTGTTATAAGTTATCAGGGAATATCGCGGTAAGCCCATTTACCCTTAATGGTACCTTTATCCAACTGCATCAGGCAAGGATTGCTTCTGCCAGCAGTCTTAATAGCTACGCCATCCATCTGGAGGAACTGGAAGTTTAAGCCATGTGCTTTTTTGAAAGCCTCAATTTCATCTTTCGTAGAAGCAGTTACCCCGAATATTTCGATTTCACCTTTCTGTTGACGTTCCTGCAAAGCTTTCATTTTTGCATCCCAGCCCTCTCCTGCTTTGGTAGTATTCAATACTAGGAAGAGATATACTGGCTTAGGTTCTTCCAGGATACCTTTTGTTTGGTTACCACCATCCAGGTCCATGAGAATAAAATCCTTGATAGCAGGTTCGGCATTCCCTTTCTGTACCAGTTTGTCTTTACGTTCTACAAATTTCCAGGTAGAATCAGACCAAGGGTAGTTTTCTTCTGTAAACTCTTTCTTCACACCATCCTTTTCGTAGATGAAAGACATTTTATACACGTCAGGAGTAGCGCCTGGCGGGAGTTTCATCTTTTCAGGAATATTGTTGCCTACTTTGTAAGGGAGACAATCAAACAGCGGCAGATGACGCAAGGTATACCATTGCACCCCAAAGGAGAAAATGGTAGCGATCAACATCACCACACCAGCACCTTTGAAGAGGGGTTTAATATCTTTACGTTTTGCGAAGATCAGCAGGATCATTACAAAAAGGATGACATCTTTCCAGAAAGTTTCTGTAGCGGTCAGTTTAATACAATCCCCAAAGCAGCCGCATTCGCGGATGGTACCGCTAAACAGCGCATAACCAGTGAGGAAAGTAAAGAAGGCAATCAACAGCAGCAGCAATACGGAGAAGATACGCATACGGTATCCTACCAATACAGCTACGCCGGCAATGATCTCGAAGGCATTCATACCAATGGAGAATGCCAAGGAGTATGGGGAGAGAAAAGTTAGATGAAGTACTTCAAAGAATTCATCCATTTTATAACTCAGTCCCAATGGATCATTTGCCTTGATGAGGCCCGAAAAAATGAATAGCACCCCAACGAGGATGCGAAACAGGTTTAGGATAATTTTCATAAGTAGATTTAATGGTTTAGTTTAGGATTCGTGGGCTTCGCTCATCTTAATCAGCGCAAACAAAGCATAATTGACGATATCTGTATAGTTGGCATCAATGCCTTCTGAGATAAGGGTTTTACCTTCATTACGCAGAATCTGTTTGATGCGAAGCAGTTTTGTAAGGATAAGATCTACGAAAGACTCTTGGCTCATATCTCTCCATGCTTCGCCATAGTCGTGGTTCTTGGCAAGCATAACATCTTCCACTTCCTTCGCGTACTTATTATAAAGGGCTTCAACTTCCACCACAGGAAGGTCCGTATAGGGGTTCCCGTGTTGTTGGAGTTGAATCATCCCGATGATACCATAATTAACAATCGCCTTGAATTCCCCTTCAATGTTGTCTGCCACTTTCTGTACGCCTATTTCCTGGATGGTACGGATACGCTGTGCTTTGATGAACAACTGATCCACCACGGAGATAGGTCTTAATACTCTCCAGGAAGTACCGTAATCTTTCGTTTTCTTGATAAAAATATCCTTGCAACCATCAAACGCAGCATGGTATTGTGCTAAAGTATCCATAATTCAGAGGCTAAAATCATAAATTGCATGCAGGGAACGGATATAAATCCTGTTCACCTTGCTTACATTACGTAAATTGCAGGGCAAAATAAAGAATTTCAGCTAAACAGGCGGAACTATTACGATGAAAACTAACCATATCAACACATCTCATCCACTTTCCATCAACTGCAGGGGCAGGTTACTATCGCTTGCAGCGCCGGTGGTCATGGGGATTATCAATGTGACCAACGATTCATTTTACGAGGGGAACCGCATGCGGGAACTCCACCATGTAGTAGAAAAAGCTGGCAAGCATTTGTCAGAGGGCGCTACTATTCTTGACTTGGGGGCACAAAGCTCTAGGCCAGGAGCCACAGTTGTAGGTCCAGAAGAAGAATTGACCCGTTTGCTGCCTGCTATTCATGCTATTTTGCATCAATATCCGGAAGCGATTATTTCTGTTGATACCTGGTATGCCCAGGTCGCAGAAAAGACCGTACATGCGGGAGCCGCCATTATCAATGACATCAGCGCCGGCGATCTGGATGCAGATATGATTCCGGTAGTTGGTAAACTACAGGTACCCTATATTGCCATGCATATGCAGGGCAAGCCTGCTACGATGCAGCAAAATCCAAATTATGAGAACGTAGTGCGGGAAGTATTAGATTACTTGATACAGAAGCTTGCGGTTTGCCGGGCTGCTGGTATCAAGGATTTTATTGCAGATCCAGGTTTCGGTTTTGGCAAAACATTGGCGCATAATTATGCATTAATGCAACACCTGCATGTGTTTACCACCGTGCTGCAAACCCCAGTGTTGACGGGTATTTCTCGTAAATCGATGATTTACCGCTTGTTGGAGACGACTCCCGAAGCTGCCTTGAACGGCACTACCGTGTTGAATACAATAGCCTTGCAGCAGGGCACCCATATATTACGCGTACATGATGTAAAGGAGGCCGTAGAAGCGGTCAGGATAACAGCACAATTGAAGAGCTAAAAGCATAACCATTTTAATCTTATGAAGGAAGTAATACAATTTTACGGATATGAGTTTCGCTGGCTGGAGTTATTGGACCTGGTTATCGTTATTTTTCTAATTATACAGTTATACAGACTGCTGAAAGGGAGTCTGGCATTTAATATTTTCGTCGGACTACTCATGATTTATGCCGCCTTTTTCCTCGTGAGGGCGCTGCGCATGCCGATTCTGACAAATATTCTGCAAAACTTTATCAATGTAGGCTTGATTGCCATCATTATTATCTTCCAGCCGGAAATCAGGAAATTCTTGTTGGTGCTGGGAAAGAAAACACCATTGTCGAAAGACAGTTTTCTCACCAAATTATTCCTACCTGATAAATTCAAGAGCTACAAAGACGAAGAAAATATCATCAATGAAATCATTATTGCCGTTAGTAGGATGATGAGCACACATACCGGTGCATTGATAGTGGTGGCTACTACTTATCGTCTGAAATTCGACACGGCATCTAGTATTCCTATTGATGCCAATGTTAGTTCCAAGCTGATCGAAAGTATATTTAACAAGCACTCCCCTTTACATGATGGGGCCTTGATAATTGTAGGCAACAAAATGTTGGCAGCAAAGGTGATACTACCTGTATCTGAAAACCCGGATCTCCCGACCCGCGTGGGCTTAAGACATAGGTCGGCAGTAGGTATCACCGAACATAGTGATAATCTGGCTATTATCGTTTCAGAAGAAAGAGGTACTGTATCCTATGCACAGGATGGAAATCTGACACAGGATGTATCTTTAGAAGACCTGAAAGTAAAATTATATGAAGTACTGATAGACGGCTATGCCTGAGATGATGTAACTTTATAGCAGAACAGATAAAAGAAGATGAAGGATAACGGGATCATATTATTTGACGGCGTCTGCAACTTTTGTAATGCGTCTGTGAATTTTGTGATACGGCACGACCGGCAGGGGTATTTCCGCTTTGCACCGTTGCAATCAGCTATAGCAGCGGATCTATCCCAGCAGTATGGATTTGATACCAGTGCCCAATCTTCTTTTATTTTAGTAGAGAACGGGAAAGTCTATACGAAAAGTACGGCTGCTTTGAGAGTAGCAAAGAAATTGAATTTTCCGGTGAGACTCTTGTACATTTTTATGATAGTGCCTGCATTTATACGGAATGGGGTGTATAGTTGGATAGCGCGGAACCGGTACCGTTGGTTTGGGAAGAAGGATGCCTGTATGGTACCGACACCTGACATACGTAGCAGGTTTATGATATAAGGACTGTATTAGATTAAATAAAACGCCCTCCTTTGCAATTGCAGGGAGGGCGTTCTCTTTATGGTAAGAAAGATTATTTCTTAACAGGAGCTGGAGCTACAGGAGCAGCAGGAGCAGGAGCAGCAGCGCCTGGTTTGATATCAACCAGTTTCACATCAAATACCAGGATAGAGTTACCTGGGATTGCTGGAGGTGAACCTTGCAGACCGTAAGCCAGTGTAGAAGGAATTACCAGCGTAGCGGTAGAACCTTTTTTCAAGTGAGACAAACCAGCATCCCAACCTTTGATCACGAAACCGCGACCGATAGGGAATTTGATTGGTTCCAGTGGCATACCAGGACGCAGGGTAGAATCCATAGAAGAATCGAATACTTTACCGTTGGTCAGTTTACCAGTGTAGTGAACGTAAACGGTATCGCCAGCGTTTGGAGTAGCGCCAGTACCTTCTTCTTTCACAGCTACATAAACGCCTTCTGCATTTTTAGTAGCGTTGATTTTGTTTTTCTCCAGGTATTCTTTGATCAGCTTTTCATCTTTTTCTTTCTGAGCAGCAGCAGAATATTTGCTTTCAACAATGAAAGTGATTTTCAGCTTGTCGCCTTTTTTACCGAAAGTTGGACGCTGCATTGGAGGAAGAGAGTCCCAAGGAATGATAAAAGTAGTACTGTCACCTTCATGGAGGAGTGCAATACCTTCCATCAGGTCGAATTTATCCTGAGGTTTAGAAACCACCAAAGGAATTGGTCCACCAACTACTGTACGGGAAGCACCCAGCAGGGAGTCGTTGATTTTTTGTACAACGTTCACCAGCGCGGTATCTCCGATTTTCAACTGAGGGCCGCTACCTGCTTTATGTACGATATATTCAATACCGCTTGGTGTTTTTTTCACACCACCACCGCAACTTGCCAGGAACAGGCCCAGCGCTGCGACTAATAAATGATTGTTTTTTTTCATTTGACTGTATTAGTAGGTTCTAGTACTTTGAAGCAAGTTATTGTAATTGTTCTTCATTTTCCCTGATGGCCTTGATAAATCTTTCGATGGTTTTATCCAGTGGGTCGGTACTTCTGCCGCCGGAAGCGTTGAAGTGGCCGCCGCCATCGAAATATTTACGGGCGAAGGTATTAACATCGAAATCACCTTTGGAGCGGAAAGAGAGCTTCACTTCCACGTTCCGATCGATGATCAGTGCCGCTAATTTAATACCCTGAATGGAAAGAAGAAAATTTACAAGGCCTTCTGTATCCCCCGTCATGAGATCGAACCGTTTGAGGTCCGAGTAAGGGATGGCCAGCATGGCTGTATTATATTCATAGAATACCTCCATTCTGTTGAGCAGACTATGACCGAGGAATCGGAGTCTATTTTCCAGGAAGTTATCGTAGATATTCTGGTGGATTATTTCGTGTTTAAGTCCTCTGTCCATCAGGTCGGCCACCATGCGGTGTACTCTTGCTGTGGTGGAAGAAAAACGGAAAGAACCGGTGTCTGTAACGGTACCTGCATAGATGCAAGCAGCGATATCCAGGTTTATGTATTTCTCCTCTCCTAGTTTATAGATCGTTTCATACACCAGTTGGGCCGTAGAACTGGCGGAAGTATCGCTAACACCGTAGTCGAAGCTAGGTTGCGGTTCCAGGTGATGATCGATCAGGATTTTAGTGCATTCCAGTTTTTCCAGGAATGGCGCCATGTTTTTGGTGCGGTAGATCGCATTGAAATCCAGACAGAACAGGAGCTGCACCCCGTCGAGGGCCGCCATTGCTTTATCATTAGAGGATTCGAAATCTATCACCAGGTCAGCAGCGGGCATCCATTTCAGGAAATCCGGAAAATTTGTGGGAGAGATTACAGTTACTTCATGGCCTTTCTGGATCAGGTAGTGATACATTGCCAAAGATGATCCCATCGCGTCCGCATCTGGCTTTTGATGCATTGTGATAACCACTTTCTTAGGGCTTTCCAGCAAAGGCTTAATTTCCTCAATCGGCTTCATTCAAACTGTAATATTATTAATTTATAAGTCAGTGTTCTTAATAGAAAACGAAGTGCGAAGATCTTTATTTGGGGCAGAATTTCAAAATTTTTTACCACTAAAGAAAATGTAATTACTTTTGCGGCCTAAATCAGTAATCCGGAATTAAAAAACTATGGGTAACAGAACATTTACAATGATTAAGCCTGATGCAGTTGCAAACGGGCATATTGGCGGCATCCTGAACATGATTAACGAAGCAGGTTTCCGTATTGTGGCTATGAAAATGACACAATTATCTGCTGCAAAAGCAGGTGAATTCTACGCAGTACACAAAGAAAGACCTTTCTACGGTGAGCTGGTTGAATTCATGAGCAGTGGTCATATTGTGGCTGCTATCCTGGAAAAGGACAATGCAGTGGAAGACTTCCGTAAACTGATCGGTGCTACCAACCCTGCTAACGCAGAAGAAGGTACCATCCGTAAAAAGTATGCTGAATCTATCGGTCGCAATGCTGTTCACGGTTCTGATTCCGATGAGAATGCTCAGATCGAAGGTGATTTCTTCTTCAGTGGTCTGGAGAAATTCTAGTCTGTAATTACAGGTTAAAAATCATATTGGCCGGTGCTGAAATCAGCACCGGCTTTTTTTATGGAGATGAGGGAAAAGAAAAACGTTTTTATAAATATAAATTATTGGAAATCAATACTATAACTTGTTTCAGTTAAAGCAATATGCTAAACTCATCGCTTAAAAACAGTTATACATAATGACTATTCTTAAACTATCAGTCAAGACAACAGTTCGTCTCCCTGAAATCACCTTTTAAAAGCTACTTCCAAGGGTACTGAGTAAACAAGGAAACATAATGATAAACGGATGATTTTAAATACCTTAACAAACGTTATTTCAGGAAATGGTTTAAATAAAACGTAAATATGGATTATAAATCACATACGATTCGATTAACCAGCGCCAGTTTCCACATAACTTACACATTGCAGTTTTTTTCAGTTAACAAATATTCGGGGCCTATTTCCACTAACTACAACGCATATACATTTTCTAAAATTAAAGCAATTCACCACTATTCCCATGACCTCCTGAAAATTTTAGGAGTTATCTAATTACAATCGATTTAGCATTTGAAAAATGCACTTAACTTGCCAACATGTGGGAATCATTCCGAAAACTATTTAAAAGCTACCTCCAATTGGAGCGTTCCTTATCTACCAATTCTATTGAAGCCTATCTGCGGGATGTAGAAAAGCTGGAGGAATATCTCCAGGCAAATGGCAAGGAGAAACTAAGACCCCAAGATATTACCTTAAATGATTTGCAGGAATTTGTGCAATGGGTCGCGAAGTTGGGTATGACGAGTACTTCTCAAGCTAGGATCATTTCCGGCATCAAAGCCTTTTATAAATTTCTTCTCCTGGAAGATATGACCCAAGAAGACCCTAGCCAATTATTGGAAGCGCCTAAACTTCTCCGCAAACTACCGGATGTACTCAGCTTTGAGGAAATAGAACTGATGATAGCCGAGATAAAACTGGATAGCGCAGAAGGTCATCGTAATAGGGCGATACTGGAAACGATGTACAGTTGCGGACTTCGCGTTAGTGAGGTGATTGGGTTACAGCTCTCGCAGCTCCATCTGGATTCGGGATTTATTCGCGTAGTGGGAAAAGGGAATAAGGAAAGACTAGTACCTATTGGTACGGAAGCGAGCAAACAAATCAATTTCTATCGGCATAATATTCGTGTACACATGCCCGTTAACTACGGGGAAGAAGATACGCTCTTTCTTAACCGTCGGGGTAGTCCACTTAGCCGAGTAATGGTATTTCTGGTGATCAAGGACCTGGCGAAGAAAGCTGGTATTGAGAAAAATGTGTCTCCCCATACCTTCCGGCACTCCTTTGCTACCCATCTGGTAGAGGCTGGCGCGAATCTGCGCGCTGTACAGGAAATGCTAGGGCATGAAAGTATTACGACCACAGAAATCTACACCCATATCAATAGGGAATTATTGCGGGATACCCTGCAACAGTTCCATCCTAGGTTCTGATGTGGATAAAAAAATAAGGTTCCGCATTAGCGGAACCTCTCTCAAACATTGGGTGTATCTTTCACAATAAGCTGTCGATGCAGTACAGCGGATGAGCTTCTGAAACGTCCGCGACGAACTTCCGCCAGATGCTTCACACTGTTCAGCCATCCTGTAATATGTCGGGTGGCCCGGACAATAATCCCGGGTTTATATAGGATGTCAATGCTGCTACAAGGTGCAATATCTTGTCGTGCTACCACCATGGCATGCGACTCATCTTCTTCCCAGATCAACTGATCGTACTTGTATATCCGGAAATATACATCTGGTCCGAAATTGGGCCTGCCCTCCCGAATAGGGATCAGTTGCCCAGCAAACAGATCGCGTCTGGAGAAATGCATGGTATAGCGGCCATATTCATTGGTGAAAGCATCTGCAATTTTTTTTCCGGTAATGGCATTAAACGCGCTTACCTTCAATTGCGCCTGTCCTTCTCCATCGGCTCTATTTCTGACAATGCCGGTCAATACCCAGGCGCCAGCCTGTCGGTAAATATTTGACCAGATTTCCGCAGGAACTACATAGGCATAAGCAGCCAGGTATCCTTCCTGATTGCGTTTCCAATGAGGAATCATATAACTGAGATGAAAATTGCGCGACTGGCGGCTGCCATTTTTCGCAGGCATTTCATCTAAGCAGATGTCCAGTTCCAGTGGTTCTGTGAACAGGTGTAATTCATTCCAATGAAGTCTGAAATTCCCTTTGGGGTCGAGGGTGGTTTCAGCCAGTAATCTATCTGCTTTCATCAGTACCTCCCTCGCTGACAGTGGACGGAGATGATTGAAGATACCTTTTACAATGGTCATATGATCAGTGCCTGGATTACTTTCAGGCAGGTATACCCGGATACGTGCATTGGATAGTGGTTCAATACAGTCCTCCCCAATCATTGCAGAAATGTTCCCTATAAGCAGGTAACTCATAGTTTAATATTTTAATTAGGGGTTAACGATGATAAAGATGTGCTGCTTTTCGGGGTCAGCACTTTGCGATGCTAAAATTTATCTCAAAAACAAACATGGTAGAAAGGCCAATCATATTGTATGAGATACTCATTCCTGTTGATAAAATGAATACTGTCCGTTGATGTTACAAAGATTGTGAAGTTCAGGTCGCCAGTCAAGCGTTATTCAACTGATAAATAGGAATGCGTATTTATACGCATTTTTGGCAAAGTGTCCCTGAAAAAAGGTGACAGTTATATATAGTGTAAAAAATAGTAATAATTTTACCCGCATACTAACTATTACTTATTAAAACCTTAAAAACACACGTATGAGCGATTCTCAATCTAAACGCCCATCCATTGCAGATGCTGGCGGTTTTATTTCAAAGGAGAGGATGAATGAACTCCTGTCCAACTATGAAAAAGAACACGCTGGTCAGAAAGCTACTGATATTGTGAAAGCCATGTGCTTTTCAAAAGACAAAGTGCTAGAATTGCTGGCAGACGACCGTGCTGCTGGTTTAAGAATTTACTATGGTGTTCATATTGATGCCGAGGGTGATCAAATTAAAGAAAAGAAAATGGTACTAGTAGCTACCGATGCAGACGGTAATGATATCCTCCCTGCAGACGTTACACTGGATGGTGGCATCCAGGCGAAGAGTGCCAATTTAATCCTGGATGAAGGTCTTCCTTGCCCTAACTACTGCGGCGGTGGTGGCGGTAGTACCACTGGCGGTGGCAAGGGATAATCCCTGGTCTAATACACTTCTAAAAAGATAGATAGATTACTTGTGGTTACATTCATGCTAACAGTATTTTGGTGCATGTTGGGGATCGAATTTATAGTTCTGATCCCCTTTCTCCTTAAATACAGACAATTGGACCCCTCCTCGAAATGGATTTTCTTCTACATTCTGGGGTCACTGGTATTTTCATCAGGCTCCGTTCTCATTATGAACCTTTATGGGAATAATATGTGGTTCTTTAACCTCATGCAATTTCTCCAGTTTGTGATATTATCCATGTTCTACCTGACCTGTATCAAATCTCCCAAACTACGTTATATAATTCTCCGTCTTCCAATTGTGATGCTTTGCATCTTTTCTGTGGATTTCTTCCGAATGGAGGGAATGAAGTTTTATGATTCCATTTCCACAGGGATTAAAGCTGCGTTGATGATATTTTATGCTATCTCCCTTTTTATGCAGCAATTGGGAGATAAAGAGCTGATAGAAAAATCGATATACATAAACTCTTTACCTACTTTCTGGTATAATTCCGGAATATTCCTGTACTTTTGTTCAACTATTCTATTTTCCATTAGTTTAAGTTTGACACAAACACAAAAGGTTCAGGCTTCTATTCCCATGAATATGGTATACGTCACGTATGTGATTGTTTACACTGTTGGCAGTATTTCAATGATTCTCTTTTATGTTGGTCTAACTAAGACGAAATTATTGAAATATGCGGATCACTGATATCATTATCATCGGAACTACTGTCATGCTGATTCTGGCTATCGTGGTTATATTACTGGTAATGCAACAGCAGAAACAGGTAATTCAGCATAAGCTTATCATCAGAGATAAAGATCTTCAACTAGAGCGAGAGCGACTGGAAGCCATTCTCCAAGGAGGTGAACAGGAAAGAAAACGTATCGCGGAAGATCTGCATGATGAAGTAGGCGCACAATTGTCTGTATTAAAGTTAACCATAGGCGGACTTCAACCGCTATTAAAAACCGGCAATGGAGAAGCAGAACGCCTCAAAGAAACCAAAGAATTTACAGATACCATTATCCAGCAATTACGATTTATCTCCCAAAGCTTACATCCACAAGCCCTGGAAAACCTGGGTCTGGCACATGCCTTAGATTCCTTCTGCAGCCTGATGAATAAAAACAAACAGGTGAAGATAAAATTTAAGACAGACGCTTCCACGAATGCGGTAGATAAAGCAAAGGCATTACATGTGTACCGCGTAGTACAGGAATTGATTAATAATATCCTGAAACATGCGCAAGCTTCAGAAGTGGAAATCAGTTACCACAGCACTCCTTCCCTGCTTACTATTCACGTTGAAGATGATGGCAATGGTGCGCTGCTAGGACAGTTGGAAGCTGCCAGAAAAAAAACGGGTAGTCTTGGATTGAAAAATATTGAAAGCAGGCTGGATATCATAGGTGGTAACATTAGCTATAATCAACGGACGCCGAAAGGAACAATTGCTCAGATTCAAGTAGAGAACTATCAGCCTGCAGTACAGAATTAATTGATACTTATGTTGTTTTATTCTTAAATTGCCATCCGGTTGCGATCGGCGACCCGATTTTTTCAACTGTCGCACTGATGCTATTTTATCCTAGAAACAATCATGTAATTCTCTGTAAACTGTCCTCAAATGACACACCATATCAAAGTGGCAATTGCTGACGATCACAAAATATTTCGAAGTGGAGTCATTAATACCCTTATCCCGTACGAAAATATCAATGTCATCTTTGAGGCCGATGATGGCCAACACCTGCTGGATCTGATGGACCGCCAACAGCCAGATGTTATTTTAATGGACCTCAAAATGCCCAATATGGATGGCATTGAGGCTACCGTAAAGGTGAAAGCCAAATTTCCGGATGTCAAGGTGATTATCCTCACCATGTATGAGGACGATAACTTCATCGTACACCTCGTTGAAAACGGCGCCAATGCCTATCTCCTAAAAAATGCGGAGCCAGAAGAAATCTATGAGGCAATTTGTACTACCTTCGATAAAGGTTTTTATTTCAATGAAAATGTAAACCTAGCACTACTCAAAAAGGTATTACATAAAACGAAGCAACAGATCAAACCGACTCTCAAAAATGAGGTGCAACTGAATGATCGAGAACTGGAAGTTTTGAAGCTGATATGTAATGAACAGACTACCCAAGAAATTTCTGAACAGATTTTCTTGAGTCCTCGTACCGTAGAGGGAATACGCCAGAAACTGTTGGAAAAACTGAATGTAAAAAACAGTGTAGGCATCGTATTATACGCCTTTAGAAACGGCCTGATTGAGTAACTGCCAGCCAAACAGCCACCAATATTCTCAATATAAACCATGAAAACTGCTAGATCAATTGCCGTAGCTGCGAGCTGCGCATTTTTGCTGTATGCAAGTGCTTCCGTAGCACAAGTAAAAGTACCTGCTCCAAGTCCGGCGCAAACCGTTAAACAGGAATTTGCGCTGTCTAATGTTGAACTGAGCTACTCCCGTCCAAACACCAAAGGTCGTGTGATTATGGGTGATCTCGTACCTTATAACAAAGTATGGAGAACTGGCGCCAATAACGCTACCACCATCACTTTTGGTGAAGATGTGAAATTTGGCGGTACTGCTGTAAAAGCCGGCAAATACGGCTTACTAACCATCCCTGGCCAACAAAAATGGACAGTGATTCTCACCAGCAGCCTGGATGTTACCAAACCAGCCGATTACAAACAGGAAAATGATGTAGCCCGTGTAACGGTGACGCCTGTACGTACACAATTCGCACAGGAAAGTTTCACCATCGGTTTTGAAAATGTACAATACAATTCAATGGTACTGGCCCTTAGCTGGGATAAAGTAAAAGTACCAGTTGTCATTACTGCGGATATCGATGGTACCATCGAAGCACAGATCAATGCTGCTATGCAGACCGATAAAAAACCTTACTTCCAGGCAGCTATGTTCTATGCTGATCAGCATAAAGACCTGACCAAAGCCGTGTCTTACATCGACAAAGCTGCAGAAGCACAACCAGATGCCTTCTGGGTAATGTACCAGAAAGCTAGAATCCATTCCCTGGCGAAAGACAATGTCACAGCTAAAGCTGCGGCACTGAAATCACTGGAGCTGGCTAAAGCGGCTAAAAGCGATGATTATGTAGCGCTGAATACCAAGCTGCTGGCTACTTTGAAATAATCAAACATGCTTTATAATACAGCATGAGGCTGTATCAAAAAAAGAGGAGAGGAAGTGACATCACTTCCTCTCCTCTTTTTTTCGTCTCCCCTGCCCTGTGGGCAGGGCGACAGGCAAATTGATTTCGTATAACTTGGTGAATTATTTAGAGAGACGCCGGTCCACGAAAGGCTGTAAGATCAGCGCAAAACCGATCACGAGCAAACAGCCGATGGCGTTCAGCCAGAGCCAAGATACCTTGTCCAGCCAGAACATAATGAGTACAATGATCTCCGCTCCGATAGCGGCACAAAATGTAGCCGTTCCGCCGATACGCTTCAAGTAAAAAGCAACCAGGAATATCCCTAGTGTAACGCCATAGAACCAGCTACCCAGCACATTTACTACCTCAATCAAACTACCCAAACTACTTGCAAATTGCGCTACTGCAATGCAGAATATCCCCCAGATGAGCGTCCATATGCGGGACATCCGCATATATTTTTCTGGCGTCTCTTCTTTTTTGTACAATCGTTTATATACATCTACCACGGTGGTGGAAGCGAGGGAATTCAATGCTGCGGCGATACTCCCCCATGCGGCCAAAAATATAATGGCAATCAAGAGTCCTACCAGCCCTTTAGGTAAATTGTGCACTACAAAGTGTAGAAAAATGTAGTTAGTGTCACTCGCGTCTCCCGTAGGGTCAGCATTTTTTATCAACATCACGGCCTCCGACCTCACTTGCTGTGCTTTATCCTCTGTGGCTTGTAACGCGTTTTTCGCTGTAGCAATGGCGGTTTCTTCTTTTTTCTCCATTGCCGCCGCCAGCGTCTTTACTTGCCGTTGTTTTGCTGTACTTAAGGTGTTGTATTGATTTTCCAACTCACGCAACGCCGGTCCATGTGAGGTAGCGTATACCCGTTGCAGTTGGGCTTCATTAAAAAATAATGGCGCGCGGAAATAGAGATAAAATACAAATACCAGGGCACCTATGAGCAGGATCAGGAATTGCATCGGCACTTTTACCAATCCATTCATCAACAGACCTAAACGACTTTCCCGTACTGATTTTGCGCTGAGATAACGCCCTACTTGCGACTGGTCCGTACCAAAGTAAGATAAGGCCAGGAAGAACCCTCCTATCAAACCACTCCAGATATTGTATTTATCATTCCAGTCAAATTTGGTAACAATGACATTCAGCTTATTCATTTTGCCGGATACCTGCAAGGCTTCTTTGAATCCTATATCCGCAGGTAGCAAATGCACCACCATCCATCCCGCGAGGAACATGCCGGAGAAAATGACTACTAGTTGTAATGTTTGGGTATAAGATACCGCACGGGTTCCACCCGCCACTGTGTAGATAATCAACAATCCTCCCATAATCAGGTTCGTCCAGTAAAGGTTCCAGCCTAATAAAGAAGATAAAATAATACTGGGCGCACAGATACTGATACCGGTTGAAAGCCCGCGCTGAATAAGGAAAATCGCGGCCGTTAATGTACGCGTTTTTAAATCGAAGCGTTGTTCCAAAAACTCATAGGCGGTATAAACTTTCAGTTTATGGAATATCGGAACGAAGGTGATGCATAGTACCACCATCGCCAGCGGCAAACCAAAATAATATTGCACAAAGCGCATTCCGTCTGTATAAGCCTGGCCTGGCGCGGAAATAAACGTGATGGCACTCGCCTGTGTACCGATGATCGACAGTAAAACAATATACCAGGGCATAGATTGATTGCCCAGGAAATAACTCTCCATATTCTGTTTTCCCCTGCTCTTCCATACCCCATACAGAACAATGAAAGAGAGAGTAGCAACAAGTACAATCCAGTCTAACGAACTCATGAAAATGCTTTGGTGAATAAATAGAAGAGAACGATAAGCAATACCAGCCAGGCCACTACCAGTACATACCAGTAGTTCCAGGTTGGAAATAATGGAGGCTTCTCTTCATGCAGCGGTTTATCTGACATGGAAAGCGGAATTACAGGTTCAATAAAATCTGACGCCACATGCGTCTTATATACTTTTAGTCATGGTGACTTTTAGCCCACATGCTGCCGGTGAGCAGGCCGAGGCCAATACCGATCAGCAAGCCAATGTGAATCCGTTTTATTTCAAAACCAATTACCAGTCCTAAAAGAATACACAGCACCGCCGCAATGCGCAGGCGGGGCCGGTTATTCTTTACATTTTTATCGCTCATTAACTGCTATTTCTTTTTTGCGGAAATCAGGTTGACAAATATGCGATAAGCCCCTGGTACACCAGCAGGCAACTGCCTGAAGAATGACAAGGAAGTGTACACGTATCTGCCTTTACCATAATTCGTCACCAGTGTAGAGCCATCCAAAGGAGATTCTCCTTTGTCGCTCATGGCAAATAATTTATCATATGCCTTATCAGCCGATCCGGTGAAATACAATCCCAGTTCCTGTACCCATCCACTGAAATCAGCGTTATTGATATCATTTGGATAATGCAGCACAGGGTCTGCAGGGTGGAGAATGGTCACTTGGGCTTTTTCATCCGTAACTCTGTCGCGCGACAGTGAGAATGGATAAGGGCCAAGGTTGGTCATCACCAGCGGCGAATTTACGTTATACTGTACAAGATAAGTACCTCCATTTTTCACATATTCCATCAGTCGATTCTGCCAGAACTTCATTCTTGGATTGGTATTGTAAGCCCTCACACCAGCAATGATCGCATCATATTGGGCAAGGTTTCCGTTCATGATATCTTTTTCGGAGAGTTCTGTCACCTTGTACCCTACTTGGCGTAAGGAAGCCGCCACGAAATCGCCGGCGCCAGGGATATATCCCAGGTTATTGCCGTTATGTTTCAGGTCTACCGTCACCAGTCGCGCCTGTGCAGGAGGGAACAGTGTAATAACAGGAATATGGTCATAGCTGATACGTTGCAGTCCATCCGTATATACTTTCCCGTTATTAGTCATCGCCACAGAGAAAGTATCCACCTTGTTGGAATTTCCTGCCTGTGTGGGTTTTATCGTAAAATGAAATTCCTGTTCATCCCCTTGCTGATTGAAAGCGTAGGATTGCGTAGCTGGTGTCGCCACAAATCCGGCAGGTAATTTCAGGGAGATATCACCTTTCACACCTTCCGCCATCGCTTGCATTTTCACGGTTGCTTCCTGTGATTGGGCTCCTGTGAAAATAAATACTTGGTTAGTGAGATTGCCCGTCACCGGAGGGGCGATCACTAATGGCTCATAGAGCTCACCTTTCACAGGATCAGTGTATTTATATTGCAATGGGCGATGTAAGGTAAGTTCCTGGCCGTCGATGTTAAGGCGAATAGTGGCCTGGAGGGCAGGAATATTTTCCGGATTGCCTACCAGCAGCGGGTCTTGGATGGTATATGTACCCAGAGGATGGGGAGCATTCAACCAATAGGGCTGTGAAAAGGGCGTATTTTCCGGAACTGTAAACGTTTGTGGGAACGTATTTAGTTTATTATTTATAAGATCTTGTGCTGCCACTGCATTAGGAACGCCTGGGAAATCGGCCCCCAGTAGTTTAACCGGTACATTTCCCCTGTTAATTACCTGTAAGGTAGATTGTACTTTATATCCAGGAACGACAGTAGCATTCGCACTATAAGCTTCTGCCCAAAGGCCAGCACAGGCCAGGATCAGTTGTTCTGTTTCTTTCAATTTCTGGGATTTCCAATAACCGTCAGGAAGTCCTTGGATAGCCTTGCGAATAGCCAGTAATGCAGGTACAGAAGCAGCGGGATTGTCCATGTTATAGGCAGCAATGGCTTTGTCCACCATATCTCCAATAGCTTTACCACCGTTGATGCGGGCCCAGGACTGGTCTACCCCATCGAGGAGTTCTTTAGAAGGGCTAGTACCTTTAATGGTCTGGAAATACTCCAGTGAACTACCGCGGGTAGCAGCTACGCCGAAACCCTGGCTTTTGTGCTGGGATCGGCTTTCTGCGGCAATTTCCCCGAAGCCCTTGCCTAGGAGGGGATTGTATACCCCTACATCCATTTTAAACTGATCTTCCGAGGTAGTATTAATTCCGCTGAAGGTGTATGTATTCCAGAGGAGGCGTTTTGCCTGCCAGGGTTTTACATATTTCAGTTGTTCAGGTGCATAGTTAGGATCTGCTGCTAGGTCGAAGGCTTTAGCCGCAATAATGGCAGAGGCCGTATGATGGCCGTGACCAGCGCGACTATCCGCTGGGAAGCGGCAGATAATTACATCAGGTTGGAATTTACGGATGATCCATACCGCATCGCGGGTGATTTTATCGGTATCCCAGATGGAAAAGGTTTCTTCCGGATTTTTGGAGAAGCCGAAGTCCTGCGCCCTGGTAAAGAACTGTTCAGCGCCGTCAATTCGTCTGGCAGCGAGAAGTTCTTGGGTACGGATGAGGCCTAATAGTTCCCCTTGTTCGTTTCCGACGAGGTTTTGACCGCCATCTCCGCGTGTAAGCGAGAGATAGCCCGTACGATATAATTTTTCTTTGGCGAGATAGCCCAGTAATCGGGTATTTTCATCATCCGGATGGGCAGCGAAATAGAGAACACTTCCGAGGGTATCCAACTTTTTCAACTGCAGCCTGATATCGGCGGCATTCCAAACGGGTGTAGGCTGACTGTTGGCCGAACCGGCTACCAGCAGCAATAGTAACAAAGCCAGTGCGGTATAGATTCTTTGAATCATGTATGGTTGCGAGATTTACGGATAGTCAAAAATAGTAATTAATCCAGGCCGTCCAAGTGAATTGGGTTGAGCGGCTGTAGGATTGGAAGAACTACTTTTTGAACATAAAATAGGCGGCGCCTATCAGCAATGCGAAAGAGAGCATATAGTTCCATCTCAGCGGTTCTTTCAGAAAAAAGATAGCAAAAAGGCCGAATATTGTCAGGGAGACTACCTCCTGGATGGTTTTGAGCTGGAAGCCGTTAAATCCTTCCTGGACGCCATAGCGGTTGGCTGGCACCATAAAGCAGTATTCAAAGAAGGCGATTCCCCAACTGATGAGGATGATTTTCCAAAGGGCTGTGTCTGTTTGTTTCAAGTGGCCATACCAGGCATAAGTCATAAAACTGTTGGACAGTAGGAGGAGCAGTATCGTGCGCATGTGTGATTTTTTCGGATGCAAAGATACTGACTAAATGAAGGCAAAAAAAAGAGGCCGAATCAAGAATGATGTAGCCTCGTGTGGATCAAACCAATAGGGTTCTCATCTAGGATGAGTGTGTTGTTGGTTGCTAGTATTCTTTTTATTATTGTTCTAATTTAATTTCGCCAACATCAGTAGCTTTTCCGTCTTCCACTTTTACATCCTTGATGGTAGCGCTTTTGTATGGTGCTTTTCCTACTACAACAATTGTATAGGAACCTGCTTTTGCACCTTGAATAGTGAAGGTACCTTGGGATACCGCAGCTTTCAGTTTACCTTCCGCACTTACCGCTTCTACTTCAGTAGCTCCGTCTGCAGGTGTGATTTTACCGGTAATTGATCCAGCTTCCACTGCGCGAAGAGATTCAGTACCTTTGAGACTGTCCAGACCTTTCAGGGAATCGAGACTAACGGCTACGTGTGTACGCATTGCAGCAGAATCGATGCCTGCCAATGAATCAGCTGAGTAAACAGCAATACTATCAGCTCCCTTTACCGGTGTTGCAGCTGTCCCTTTGAAAGCAGACATTCCGAAAATCATTGCGGTTAATGCGAACATTCCTGTCATTGTTTTTTTCATGGCATTCAATTTTGATATGGTTAAAAATTATGATGACCTGATCACGGCGCTTATATGTGCATGGTTTTTGTAACATTGCCAATCTGTTGGCGGCCGTATAGTAACAATACATCCGAAACATCACTTACCATTAGTGAAGAAAATGTTAAAGTGAAAAAAAGTTTTAATCGTCTATCTTCGCACCGGCGGAAACAAATGATCAGCCCATGTTGCAACTGAGTAATGAAGAAATAGTTAAAGGCATCCGGACAAGAAACAAAGCTGTATTTGAAGCTGTATTCAAACAGTTCGCTCCTTCCATGTATAATATTGCGGTGCGATATGTAAAGGATGAGGATAGCGCGAACGATATGGTGCAGGATGTATTCCTCAATTTGTGGAAGAATGCAGAAAACCTGGATGAAAGAGCACCTATTCAGCACTATCTGGCTCGGGCTACTGTGAACACTTGCCTGAATAGTATTAAAAAGGACCAGCGGCAGGAAGCATATACAAAAGAACAGCTCCATGTAGCCTCTCCCTCTGAAACCTCCCATCAGCTACTAGAACATAAAGAATTGGAAACCCAATATCGTTATGCATTGGAAAAATTACCAGACCAGTGTAGACGTGTTTTTGAAATGAGCAGGTTTAAAGGACTTTCCCCTACGGAAATTGCAGCGCAACTGGATATATCTATTAATACGGTGTACGCTCATCTCACCACTGCTCTCAAAAAATTAAGAGTGGTATTGGTAAATAAGCAATAACCCCTGCCCGGAAAAAATTTTTTTAATTCGACTAATGGTAACTTCCCCTCTGGTTGTATTATCAATAAGAAGCCATGAATAGCAAAACCGACATAGATATTGTGATCCGTTACTTGGAGAATCCGGAAAACGAGCAGTGCAAACGCTTGTTGAACGACTGGATTCAAGAGGAACCGGCTAATCTCGACATCTTCCTGGACATGAGAGACATGTGGCATGGCGATCCTCTTCCTGCCGCCTCTGCCTTCGATACCCAGGGACAGTGGGTACAACTCAGCGCTACGCTGGACAAGCTTCCTGCCACCCAGCCCTCTACAGCAACAGTAGCTACTCCCATTGCAACTGCCAAAGTAAAAAAGATGCCTTACCGTTACTGGTGGGCCGCTGCAGCCGTAACTGGTATTGCAGTAGGCATGGCATTCTTGGGCCCTGGCGCTAACAAAACATATGCTACCCATCAGCAGATCGATAGCGTACGCCTGCAAGACGGCTCTATGATCTACCTGAATGCCAATACCGTGGTGAAGGTGCCTCGTAAATTCGGTGAAACCAGCCGTAAGGTGACCATCGCACAGGGAGAGGCTTTCTTTGACGTAGCACAAAGGGCATCACAACCCTTTACAGTAGAAGCATCGGATGTAAATATCCGTGTATTAGGCACCTCCTTTAATGTGAAAGCTGCAGACAAAGATGTGCAGGTTTTCGTGCAGACGGGTAAAGTGAGTGCTGCCTTCAAAAATTCCGACCAAAATGTAATACTGACGCCAGGTCTGGAGGCAAGAATGCCCCATAATGGCAATAATATCAGTACTACGGAACATAAAAAAGCCACCAATATCCTAGCGTGGAAAACACGCTGTCTCGTATTTGATGAAAGTCCCCTCACCGATGTGGCAGTAGCCCTGGAAGACTATTACCACGTGAAAGTGAATATCAATGATCCTAAGCTTGCAGATGCAAGACTGCTGGCTACTTTCCGTAACCTGCCGCTGGATGAAGTATTGGACATCATCAGAAAAGCATTACAAATAAACATTAAACACGAAGGTAACCTGGTAGAATTTTACTAATAGCCCTGCGATTACTGCTTATGCAGCAAACACTATCTCAGGCGCTACGCTCAGTTACCAGGTTAAGCCTGTCGTCTGTTTTTCTGTTTTTTGTTATCCTGGTATTTGCCGTTGCTGACGCCGCGGCCCAAAATTCTGTTCCCAAAAATGTCACGCTGCATTATCGGAAAGCCAGTCTGAAAACAGTATTACGGGAGATAGAACGACAAACAAAATACACCTTTGCTATTTCTTCCGAAGAACTGGAAAACCGCCGAGGGGTGTCTATCCAGGTAAAAAACACACCACTTCCAACTGTACTACCACTACTCTTCCCTCCTGCTAGATATTCTTTTGAAATTCGCGATGGACAAATCATTGTGATACCTGTGGGCAGCGCCAGCCCGAATGCTCCTACACCCGGATATAGTCGGCCTATCAATCCAAACAAATGGCTAATTACCGGTATCATCACTGACGGTATGCAGCCACTAAGTGGGGTTTCCATCCGCGAAGATGATACAAAGAATGGTACCGCCACTGCCGAAGATGGCAGTTTCCAAGTGGAAGTAGCCTCTGGTCAAGCTACCCTGCATGTATCCCTGATTGGTTTTCAACCGAAAGAAATCAGTGTACGCGACAGGCGTATCATCAATGTTATCCTGCAACCAGATTTAAAAAAGCTGAATGAACTAGTAGTACTGGGATATGGCTTACAGAAGCGCGCCAACATTACTGGGGCTATTGCCCAAGTAGATGGCAATCGGCTGAAAAGCAGACCAGTGCCGAATGTGATAGCCGCACTGCAAGGTACAGCAACAGGGCTGGTGGTTACTCGTAGCAACGGGCAACCTGGGAAGGAAGGTTTTAACTTACAGATACGTGGCGTTAACAGTGGCTCCGGCTCGAATACGCCCGTGATTGTGGATGGAGTGCCAGGATCATTGTCTGTGTTAAATCCAGATGATATAGAATCTGTTTCCATTTTGAAAGATGCCGCCGCTGCAGCCATCTACGGCGCTAGAGGAGCTGGTGGCGTAGTGCTGGTAAGTACGCGCAGTGGTAAGCCAGGCAAAATTTCTGTCGACTTCAATACCCTCGGTGGATGGGAAACTCCCATCCGACTACCACAACGATTATCCTCAGCGACAGATGCTACTCTGGAGAATATTGCAGCGGCGAATGCCGGAAAACCAGCGCCATGGCAGCCTGCGGAAATAGCTTTGCTACAACAAGGCAACAAGTATATGATAGATCCGAATAATCCGGATTTCTATAAATACTATTACAACTATAACCAGCTTGGATTAGTGACCAAGAATAGAACGGCTGTACAGAATTATAATTTGTCGGTGAAAGGTGGCTCGGAGAAAAACCAGTTTACGGCGTCAATGGGGTATTTCGGTAGACAAGGACTCTTCGCTGTAGGACCCGATAAAACCAATCGTGTAAACGGTCGGTTGAGTATGAATAACCGGTTTAATAAACACTTCAGCCTAGAATCCAGGATGTCTTTGGCACAGAGCAATACCTTCTCTCCTTCTCAACTTGTAGAAGGGCCACAAGGTTTGCTGGCAGGACTTTACCGCGGTCCAGGAAATGTACCGGTATTCGTGCCTGGCACCAATCACTATGCCTTCGGAGGAGCGCCAGTATATGCCATTTTGCACGATGGTGGCAAACGACAGGAGAAAAATGATTATATCGATGCGGTGTTTACATTGAGGGCCGATAGCCTCGTGAAAGGATTGAATCTTCGGTTAATTTATAGTCCACAAAAACAGGTGCTTCGCGATGATCTAGGCAGGCAGACAATTCCTCTTTGGAATCGTGTAGGCATCGCCGGTAGTGTACAACCGGATAATATGTTGCAGCAGAACAAGCTCGAAGCAAAAGGCGGAAACCTGCAACTGTTGGGCGATTACGATCTGAAGTTAAATGATAAAAATACCTTCCATTTACTGGGAGGCATCACACAAGAATCGTATAATACCACTCAAAATACGGCAGTCTCTTATGATATTGCCGCAGCGGATATCGCGAATAACAGGTTTAGTAACGCACCACAAAACACCCGACTACTGGGCATTACAGGGTCTCTTACTTCCCTTTTCGGAAAACTGAATTACAACTTTGATAATCGCTATTTGCTAGAGGCGAATTTGATTGGAGCGCGACTCTACCAGGCCGGTAATTACTTCCCGTCTATTACACAATGGAAGGTATTTCCGTCTTTCTCAGCGGGATGGCGACTGAATAATGAAACTTGGTTTTATGAAGCACTGCCTTTCTTCAACGAGTTTAAGTTACGCTGGTCTTGGGGGCAACTAGGGAATGTGAACAGTTGGAATACCATCAGCAGTGATGAGCGCTACCAAACCTTCACCTTTCAACCTGGGCCGCAACTACAACCGTTCGTCTTCCATAATCCTGTTCCGCAAGCCTATGGCTGGGAAAACATCGCTGCCAGCAATTTTGGTTGGGATGCGGTGTTGTTAAAGGGACAACTCACCCTTTCAGCGGATTATTTCATCCGCAGGAATAGGGATATGCAGATGCCCAAATTGACGTCCTCACTCGTTGGTGCATGGCCGCTCAGTTACCATGAAGGAGAAATGCGTACAGAAGGTTGGGAATTCAATGCAGGTTGGAAAAGTAATACCAGTAAAGCTATTACTTGGTATCTGAATGCCAATATCTTCCATAGCAAGAATAAAGTGTTGCGCAGTGATGGAGTTATTCCGCAGGCAGGCTGGAACCAAGGCGTACCGGGATATCCCTACTCCTCCCTCTTCGGATATCAGGCAGATGGCTATTTCCAGACGCAGCAGGAAGTGAGCCAGCATGCATTTCAAAATGCAGCCACTGGCCCTGGAGATATTAAGTACAAGGACATTAATGGCGATCATGTCATCGATAGTAAAGATTTGGTATATCTAGGGACTACAGATCCTCAGTATTCATACGGCATTGACGCAGGGATTAGCTGGAAAGGCATTGAGTTGTCTGTATTCTTCCAGGGAGTGGGCAATCGCAAAGTGATGCCGGATCCACGTTATAATATCCCTTTCAACAGTGGATGGCAGGAACCCTGGAGCATCAACCAGGACTACTGGACCCCTAATAATCCGAATGCCTTGTTCCCGCGGCTGTATCTGGGCGATCAGCAAAATGCCGTGCCATCTAGTCATTGGGTCATGAATGGCGCTTATATACGCCTGAAAAGCCTACAATTGGGCTATACCCTGCCTCCAGGACTCCTGAAGGCTTTACAGATTAAGTTGCTGCGTATTTACTTCTCTGGTCAGGATCTCTGGGAAACCAATAATATGAAGATTAAATACTATGATCCAGAGCAAGCCAGCGGCTATAACGGAAACGTCTATCCGTTTTTTAGATCTTACACCATTGGTTTGAATGTTTCTTTCTAACTTATTATTTCCAATGTTGGGCATCCGGGCAATGTGTCTGTAAGGCGCTGTAGGAGGCTGTTTTACCAAACAATGATTTAAACCGTTGTCGGAGTGGAGACGAATAATCCTCTTTGCAATGATAATGATCCATATAAACGCCATGGGCAGCTTCATCACAAATAGCCAGCATGATAGTGGCTTTTGCCTTTAATTCCTCATCTTTTCCCGCATAGGTAATTGCTTCACGATATAGTTTCATTGATTCCCTACAGTCAAAATAATCATTGCCAAAACGGCTGGTGAGTGGCCAGGAGGAATAAGAGAAACCATCCGGTATTGTGCGTGCCGATTCACTATACGATTTTCCGTAGGTAATAAGGCTCCAGGCCTTTCCTTCATAGGTAATATTAAAATAGGCGTTTCCCAGTTGCATAGCCGCCTGGGCCTTCTCTTTCAACGTAACAGCAGCAGATCTGGCCTTTTGCAATTGCAGGATATGATCCACTATTATGCGTTTGTTTCCTACTTTATAATCCGCATAATGTGTGGTATCAATACGATACAGGGGTACTGCTGCTTCTATATTATGGGTTAAGCCATAGTAATCAAAAGGAGTATACTCCCAATATGAGGTGGGAATGGCAGCAAAAGTAGCGGCAGCGGCTTCAAACTGGCGACTGCGTACCTGCAGGGTACCTTTTACGTCCAGCAATATATTATCATCCAGTTTTTCAGTGGTATTGATCATTTGTTCGAAGGCGGTTTTGGAAGATTGATGCTTAAAGGCAATGAGGGCATCTATATCGGATGGGGAGGCATATTTTTCAAACCAGGCAATATGGCGATAGCCAATTGTCGTATCAGCATAACCGGTTCCATTGTAATTAAATCCGTAATAGATATTCACAGGAAACTCGTACTGTTGCGCCTTCTGGAATGCCATACCTGCTTTAATCAGATCATGGTTTTTCAGTAATTGCTGTGATAAAACAAGGTATAGTTGTGGCATCAGTTGCAGCATAGGACCATTGATAAGCTCCTGGTTATTTTTCTCCTCTTGCATGGATTGCAGTAGATGCAGTTGTTCATAGATTTTTTGTTGTACCTGCGGGTCCGTGGTATTATAAGCATACATCGTTCCCAATACAATGGCAATGGCTTTTTGGCGAATGTAACGGGGTCTCCCCTTTGTATTTACCCTTTTCAGCCAGCGTTCTGCGGTTGCATAATCCTGATCAATCTGGCACAGGTGAGCAATGGCAAGATATAGCAAATCCTTATGCATCCTGGATTTACTGGAAATATGTTCCAACTCTTGCCGTACTTCCCGCAGATATACCAGATCCTTCTGCCTGTTGGGATTGGTAAAGCCAGCTTTTTTCCATTGCGGAACACTATTTCCAAATCCCAGTAGTTCTGGCGTCAGGAGCCAGTCTTCCAGCTTATTGACTTCCCTGCAAACCATCAGTGGCAGAAATTTATCATCCGGATCTATGTCCACAATTTTACGGATATACTGCAAGCCTTTCCCCGGATTCTTAATATTCAATACCGTATAGGCTGTTTTACGAAGAGCCGTATCTATTGGGGTTTCTAACAGTTGCTTAATCCACCTGGTTTCAAGCAGCCGTATCATATAGCTTTTCTTTTCATCTGACTGGGCAAAGCATTGCAGCCAGGCTTTAGTCTGCGAGAGACTATCACCTGTCATCCACCCATAGTACAATAGGCCCCAGTCGCCAACTACAACGTTTTTGTTGAGCAATTCCTTTTCATAATACTGACGCAGTAAATGCATATCCGACTTTCGCATGCTGTCGCTGTTGAATGTCTGATAGCTCAGTAATTTCATTCCCTGGAAAATATAACGTTGACGGATAAACGTTGGCAAGGTTTCAACACACCTGTTTTTTACAGTATCTACCAAGGGCTGAAAGCGGCATTTAAAGGAAGTTTCTTCTTCCTCCCAGGGATCATCCAGGCAGGCAGCATTACTTTCTATCTCCTTTGCAAAAATCATATAGTCCAGTGCAGCCTTGTTGGATGGCTGTTTCAGCCATTTGACAAACCGGTTATGCCGGTAGCTACCCTGTGGTATATCGTGCACTGCTTCCAGGAAATCATTGGATGGCATTGCATACTGGACTTCCATTATATCCTTCCAGGGGACTGTATTGTCCGTGAACCGGCTCCATTCCTCACAGTTTCTTTTCCGGTCATGCTGGCCGGGATCGGAATGAAAGTCGGAGTATATTTCTGAATTAAAATGAAGCGGTTCCAGGTTATCATTCCCCGTAATAGGCTGACGGAACAATAGAATTTGGAGTTGATTATGATACCAGTCAGGCCCGCAACTCTGGCTGGTGGTGGTGAATAGCTGGCTGGCCACTACTATACTAATAACGATAAAAAGTTTCCTGTATGAGAGGTGCATATTTGTTCATGTTGGGAGTGTTCCAATGATAGAAGGCGATCGTTTCATAGTTCGGAATTTTGCCAGTGACATAGCGGATGATTTCCTGTAACTCCGCCGGCTGTGCATATTCGCGGCGCAATACATCTCCTTCCCGGATGTAATGATTATCCATTACCGTATCCAGTTTTGAGATGAAATTGTTTGCTATTACCGGGTGGAAGACGCTCGTATCTTCAGCCAGACTCGCATCTCCATAAATAATCTGTTGAAACTCGTTATTCCTAAACCAAGCGTACCAGCCGAATACCGGGAAAGCCAGATCTAACGGCAACGGATATACGGTTTTACCAGTAATATAACGTTTCACCTCCTCCTGCATAATTATAGAATTATTTACATCGGGGTTGTTGATGCTATTGAGGTTATAGCACATCAGCATGCCTCTGTCTACAGGCGGGACGCCCATTCTCTGCTGGTATTTATAAGGATACAAGCGTATGGTAGCGGAGATAGTTTTATAAACTTCATTCGCCCGAAATGCCTGGAGGAAAGTAAAGTATTGCTTTTGTGTACTCGCTGTCCAGTCGCAGTCAAATTGCATTTCCGTAATGATTCCTTGCATGTTTAGTTGCCGGTTCAAAGCCCTTATTTTAGCCGCTACTTTACGGGCCAGCACAGCACAGGAGTCGACAGGCAGTTTCTCAAATACCCTGTTTTCAATATATACGACTGGTTTTATCCCTTGCAGCCGGCTCCAGGACGAATAACTGTATTTATCCGGGCTGGCAACAGGCACCGGCATTTTGCGTCGTTCGTCCCAGATCACATCAAAATAATGGAGATAGATGTTATCCGGTCGTAGTTTGGCGATGTTATCTGCATCCTCCGAATAACAAGAAGATTTCCAATAATAAAATGCATGGCTGGTAGGCCGACTGCGTTTGCAGCTCAAGGCAGCGATAATAGAAAAAAGCAGTAGTAGGGAGATGCGGAAACGCATGTAGAAAAGAATTACTACAAAGCTACGTGGTGGGAATAATTGTAAAAAAAGATCATTCGTGTTAGTGATAAGAATAAAAAAAAGCGGTAGTCTCCTACCGCTTTCCTGATATGCAAAAGAACGTTTATAAAGTTTGTTTACCTGCTAGCAGATAGAGCGCAGCCATACGTACCGCTACCCCGTTTTCCACCTGATCCAGGATGATAGACTGACCAGAGTCTGCCACATCGGAATTCAGTTCCACCCCTCTATTGATAGGGCCTGGGTGCATGATCACGATATCTTTTTGCAGGCTGTCCAGCAGTGCGCGATTGATACCGTATGCGATAGAATATTCCCTCAGAGAAGAGAACAGTGGTGTATTCTGGCGTTCCAGTTGTATACGGAGAACGTTGGCAACATCCGCCCATTGGAGGGCTTCGCGGATATCGTAAGTAACGTTTACGCCCAATGCAGCTTCCAGGTATTTAGGAATCAGTGTAGGCGGGCCTACTACTGTAACTTCCGCTCCTAGTTTCTTCAGGCAGTAAATATTGGAGAGTGCTACACGGGAGTGCATGATGTCTCCACAAATAGCAATTTTCTTTCCTTCTACTGATCCGAGTCTTTCCTTGATAGAAAAGGAATCCAGCAGTGCCTGGGTGGGATGTTCGTTGATACCATCGCCGGCATTGAGAATAGGTACGTCAATGTGGTTTGACAAGAAATGCGGCGCTCCGCTGGCGCTGTGACGCATCACCACCATATCCACTTTCATGGAGAGGATGTTATGCACCGTATCGATGAGGGTTTCCCCTTTAGATACAGAAGAACCGGAAGCGGAAAAATTGATCGTATCCGCGCCAAGTCTTTTTTCAGCGAGTTCGAATGAAATACGGGTGCGAGTTGAATTCTCGAAAAACAGATTGACAATAGTAGTATCGCGGAGCGTGGGAACTTTTTTAATTGGCCTTTGTAAAACTTCTTTAAACTGACTGGCTGTTTGAAAAATAAGTTCTATATCCTGACGCTGCAGATCGCGAATTCCGAGTAAGTGTTTTACAGAAAGTGACATTAATGTGCAAATATAAAGGATGAAACCTGAATTGTAAAATTCAATTTGCTAATCAACCAGTACAACCTCATCTTTTCCATCTCTATCTTCCCACAAAACCTTAACTTTCTGCGAGATAAATGCATCGATGGTTCTACCAGTATAATCCGGCTGAATCGGCAGTTGGCGGCTGAAACGGCGGTCTATCAAGGCCAGCAACTCTACGGAAGCAGGACGACCGAAATCCAGCATGGCATCGAGCGCAGAACGGATTGTTCTACCGGTATACAAAACGTCGTCTATCAGTACAACTTTCTTATTTTCTATGGAAAAATCAATGCTCGTTTCGTTGGGAACATGCAAGCCCTTCCCTTTGTTGAAATCATCTCTATAAAAGGTGATGTCCAGCTTGCCATAACGGATATTGGCATCCGGCAGCAGTTTGCGCAAAGTGCTGTAAATCCTATCCGACAGAAAAATACCTCTTGGTTGCAGTCCTATCAATACCGTCTCCTCAAACTGCAGGTGATTTTCTATTAACTGGTGACAAAGCCGGTCTATCGTAATAGACAATTGCTTCCCGTTTAGTATGGTTTTCAAAACACTACGTTTTAGGGGCCAAAAATAACAATTAATGAGGCAGATAAAAAGTACAATTATTCATTTGTAGGCAAGGATCATAAAAAAATACATCAAGGAGGAGTTATATGTAAAAATATTTACATAGTTCACTATTCAGTGGACTTGTCTTACATTCGTAGTACAAGATATTGCTATGCGTATACTAAAATTATTCTTGTTTATGGCAATTTTGAATTTCTGGAGCCCATCTGCGGATGCCCAGATTAAGACTGGGGATAAGGTACCGGTATTTTCCCTCCAAGATCAGAATGGAAAAACCTTTGATCTGGCCAATTATGTGGGTAAGCAGCCGCTGGTAATTTACTTCTATCCGAAGGATGAAACCAGCGTATGTACGAAAGAAGCCTGCTCCTTCCGTGACTCCTATGAGGAATTCAAAAAACTGGGTGCCCTGGTGATTGGGATCAGTTCAGATGATGTGGCCTCTCATAAAAGCTTTGCGGCACACCATCAGTTGCCTTTTACACTGTTGAGTGATCCGGATCAGAAAGTACGGAAGCTGTTTGGCGTTCCGAAAACTTTTGTGATCCCTGGCAGAGTAACGTATATCGTGGATAAGAAGGGCATCGTGGTGCATACCTTCAATTCTATGCGCGATGGAGAAAAGCATGTTACAGAATCCCTGGAAGCACTGCGAAAAATGCAGTAACATCAATGGGCAGCGAACGTCTGCCGGATGATATCCCGGTATTGATAAGTTACCGGCGGATTCCAATACCAGAAGGCAATCCGCCGGTATTTTATTTTACCAGTAATATATTTTATGGCAGACGCGAGAACCGCTGGCTGCACCGCCTCTCTACGCAAGATATCATTCACTTTATAATCAGTTCCTAAGTAGCTGGTATCTTTCAGCAATGTAAATTGCTCCTGATCTTTAGCTTCGAATAACGATTTATATTCCTTGAAAAACTCGAACAGGTAAGGATATCCCAACTTCTTCCCTTCCCGATAATGTACCATCCATCCTCCTACAGGAAACGCAAGATCTAACGGTAACGGATATACGCCTCCTTTAAAATATCCGGCTAAGATGGTGGAGTCCAGATTAGCATTATTACTACTAGTATCGTTGCTTCTCCCTATATCATAACATTGTAACATTACCCTGTTAACAGGTGGCACCCCCATTGTAGCCCTTTCTTTGAATGCATATAAGTTAACGGTGGCGGACAGTTCCTTCTTAGGTTGGAGTTGTTTGAACTGCAGCAGAAGGATGAAATATTTGTCTTTCGTATCAGGTGTCCAGTTACAATCAAATTGTATTTCATCATCTGGTGTAACAGCAGATTGCTGGTGGATTTGGGAAGACAACAGCTCCAACTTACTGTTCATCTTCGCTGCGAGCGGCACCATGGAGTCCATCGGTAGCTTCTCCAACACGGTATTTTCAATATGTATGACTGGGGTAAATGCGTTTCCACCATAAAATGTGGAATCCACAAACTGCTGCCTGAAGGAAGGTTTGGGCAAGGGAATATGATATTCATCGCTCCAGGTAACGTCGTAATAGTGAAGATACAAGTGGTTAAAGGTAGAAGATGGCAGTTTCGCTGAAGAATCTGTTGGCTGATAAAAAGCCGACCAGGAATAGAATGCCTGCGTATCTGATTTTTCCTTGCGGGAATTACAGGAAATACAAAAGAGGAATAAAACAATAGCAATGGGACGACACATAGTAAAACAATGAAAGAATGAAATAGGAAGTTAATCAATACCTTGGTTATCAGCAAAAAGAAGATGGTGTATCAAAACCAATTAGTACAATGGAAATGAAGGTAATACTTTCCTGTCTGTCGTCCCTGCCGCTGGGCAGGGACGACGAAAGAGATAAAAAAAGGGATCGACGTCTGCGACATCGATCCCTTTTTTTGATAAAGCATTTGTTGTATTGAACAATAATAAAATTATGCTTCGTTCAGGAATGGATACCTGTAATCAACAGGAGGTACAAAAGTTTCTTTGATAGCTCTTGCACTCAACCAGCGATAGAGGTTCAGCATAGAACCGGCTTTATCGTTGGTACCGGAAGCGCGGGCACCGCCAAAAGGCTGCTGACCAACTACTGCGCCGGTTGGTTTATCGTTGATGTAGAAGTTACCGGCAGCGTTTACCAATTTCCTGGTGGCCAGTTCTACTGCATAACGATCCTGTGCGATGATAGCGCCTGTCAGGGCATATTCAGAAGTTTGATCCAGTACTTCCATGATTTCTTCGAATTTCTCTGCATCGTATACGTGGATCGTCAGCACTGGGCCGAAGATTTCCTCGCACATAGTAACATACTTAGGATCGGTAGTTTCGATAACAGTAGGTTCGATGAAGTAACCTTCAGATTTATTGTAGTTACCGCCAGCGATGATTTTAGCAGCAGGATCTTTCTTCGCGTTGTCGATGTATTGCGTGATCTTATCGAAAGAACGCTCATCGATGACAGCGTTGATGAAGTTGCTGAAATCTTCTGTGGTACCCATTTTCATGGTTTTCAGATCAGCTACCAGTTTAGATTTGATAGCCTCTGCGATATTGCTAGGCAGGTAAGCGCGAGAAGCGGCAGAGCATTTCTGGCCCTGGTATTCGAACGCGCCGCGAGCCAATGCAGTGGCTGCAACATCCACGAGAGCGGATTTGTGGATGAGAACGAAGTCTTTACCACCAGTTTCCCCAACGATGCGTGGATAGGTTTTGTATTTGTGAATGTTTTCGCCGATGGTTTTCCACATGGTCTGGAACACGCCAGTAGAACCGGTGAAGTGGATACCAGCGAAATGTGGGTTAGCGAAGCAGATATCACCGATGAGTGGACCGCTTGCATATACCAGGTTAATAACGCCATCAGGCAGACCTGCTTCGATGAGTATTTTCATAAACATCTGTGCTGCGAATACCTGGGTGTTTGCTGGTTTCCATACTACTACGTTACCGCACATCGCAGCAGAAGTAGGCAGGTTACCACCGATAGCGGTGAAGTTGAAAGGTGTTACCGCCAGCACGAAACCTTCCAGAGGACGGTATTCCATACGGTTGTGGATACCAGGAGCGCTCACCGGTTGTTGGCGGTAGATTTCGCTCAGGTAATGCACGTTCCAACGGAGGAAGTCGATCAGTTCACAAGCGCTGTCGATTTCTGCTTGGAAAGCGTTTTTGCTTTGACCCAGCATGGTCGCACCGTTCATGTGGTAGCGATATTTCGTTGCGATCAGGTCAGCGGCGCGGAGGAAGATACCTGCGCGAGCTTCCCAGTCCATGTTTGCCCATTTTTCACGGGCAGCCAGGGCTGCTTCGATCGCATCATTGATATGGGAAGCATCTCCTTGATGGAAGTGACCCAGTTTGTGTTTATGTTCGTGAGGAGGGCGCAGATCGACAGTTTTGCCGGTGCGTACTTCCTTACCACCAATATACATAGGGATGTCGGCAGATTCCGCCTTAAAAGCTGCCAGTTGTTTTTTCAGGGCAGCTCTTTCCGGAGAACCCGGTGCATAGCTAAGAACAGGCTCATTTGCTGGCGCTGCGTAATCAAAATATCCTGTATTCATCTGGTAAGATTTTGTTGTTTCGAATAAATAATATGCCTCTTGCAGTTTCCGCTGCAAAGGTACTTGTTGTAACCAGGTGAGGCTTATTAATTATTAGTGGATACTTATTAATTATTGTCCTCTTCCTTCTGCATCATGAGGTATGCCTTGATGAAACCGTTGAGGTCGCCATCCATTACTGGGCCTACGTTACCTACTTCGTATTCGGTACGGTGATCTTTAATCATTTTGTACGGATGGAATACGTACGATCTGATTTGAGAGCCCCATTCGATTTTACGTTTGTTGGCGTTGGCGGCGTTTTTGAGTTCTTCGCGTTTGCGGAGTTCTTCTTCATACAGGCGTGATTTCAGCATGGTGAGGGCTTTTTCACGGTTCTCACCTTGTGTACGTGCCTGTTGGCATTCGATGATGATTCCTGAAGGGACGTGTTTGAGTCGGACAGCGGTTTCCACTTTGTTTACGTTCTGTCCGCCCTTACCACCGGAACGATAGAATTCCCATTCCAGATCGGCAGGGTTTACTGCAATCTCGATATTATCATCCACTAACGGATATACATATACGGAGGCAAAGGAAGTATGCCTGCGCGCATTAGAATCGAATGGTGAAATACGAACGAGCCTATGAACGCCACTTTCGGCTTTCAGGTGTCCGTAGGCGAAATCGCCGTCAAACTCAAGGGTTGCGGATTTGATACCGGCGCCATCGCCGTATTGCGTATCAATTTCAGACACTTTCCAGCCTTGTTTCTCACCATACATGCGATACATACGCAGCAACATTTCCGCCCAATCTTGGCTTTCTGTGCCACCTGCACCGGAGTTAATGGTAAGTACTGCCGGCATTTCATCTTCTGGTTGGTTTAAGGTAGACTTAAACTCCAGATCTTCTAATGCCGCCAGGGAGGCTTGGTAGGCCTGTTCCACTTCTTCTTCAGTTGCTTCTCCTTCTCTGAAAAAATCATTGAGCACACTACTGTCTTCTATGGCAGTATGCACATTGTCGTAAAGGTCAACCCAATATTTGTTTACCTTAATTTCTTTCAGGATGGAAGTTGCTCTGGCATTATCATCCCAGAATCCTGGGGCCAGGCTTAATTGTTTGTCATTTTCTATTTTGGCTAATCGGTCAGGGACGTTAAAGAAAACCTCCCAGGACGTGAAGACGATCCCTCATAGCTTTAAGTTGCTCTGCTGTCATAGGTCGCAAATGTAGTGAAAAATGTACAAATCTACTAATGTAATACCGATTGATATATACACTGCAACAAATCTGCGGTGTTAAACATGGTATTTAGCAAAATATTTACGAAATTTATTGATAACCAGGTTCTTCATATATAATCATTTGGTCATTTGTCTTATGCAAGCCCATGATACGCTCTATTACAGGAACAGGTCGATTTTTAACTCCATTGCCTTCATCATACTGATTGCGGTTCATCTGTTATCCTGGCTATTACCCATTAACGGGGTCAGCTCAGCAGATGTATCCGACTTATACCCTAGTCTGTTCGTTCCGGCCGGATTTACGTTTCACATTCGGGAGGTAATTTATATCTGTTTACTTGCCTTTACCATCTGCCAGCAAATGCTGGCCTTTTCACCGGACGAGGAATCTCGACTACGTTATCATATGCAGCGGATGCAGCATTGGTTCATTCTGAGTTGTATTTTAAATGCCTGTTGGTTTTTCGCATGGCATTATGAGATGATCCCGTTATCCATGCTATTGAAGGTATTGCAGCTCCTATGTCTGATCCGAATACATCAAAATTTTCATATTTATAATCCGTATGCTTATCAAAAGGAGGTCTGGTTTGTACAGATTCCTTTTAGCATTTACCTAGCGTGGATTGCCATCACTACCCTATTGAATTTTGCCACACTGAGTACTTATGAGCAGTGGATGATCACTCCTGCTGCACAGATAGGCCTAACCGTTGCACTGATCTGTGTCTCCACAATTATCAGTATGATAATGATACTTTTTCGAAACAATATTTTGTTTGCGCTTGTTAATGTGTGGATGCTATATGGCATCTTGTACAAAAGGCAGATGACCGGTACTCCAGAAGAATATGCCATTATCCATGCCTGTATTGTGGGAATCGGAATGATTGCTGTAACTATTTCATGGTATTTGATCCGGAAGCAGAAATCATCCGCTTAAAATATTAATTTTGGCGCGCATTAATATACACTACTATGTTCCCATCAATCAATCCTACTACTACCAAGTCCTGGCAGCAGTTACAGCAGCACGCTGAAGAAATGAAGAAGGTGCATATGCGTGCCTTGTTCGCAGAAGACGAAGAAAGGTTTAACACTTTCTCCATAAAGTTTGAGGACATTCTCTTTGACTATTCCAAGAATATCATAACGGAGGATACGAAGAACATACTCCTGCAACTGGCCGCCGATTGCCATGTTCCGGAAGCCATTAAGGCTATGTTCAGCGCAGAGAAAATCAATGTTACAGAAAACCGCGCTGTATTGCACACCGCACTGCGCAATTTCTCTGGCAAACCCGTTATGCTGGACGGTAGAGATGTCATGCCAGATGTAGAAGCCGTGCTGAACAAGATGAATCATATTTGTCGGCAGGTGCATTCCGGCGAATGGAAAGGTTATACGGGGAAGCCTATACGCTATATTGTAAACATCGGTATTGGAGGTTCTGATCTGGGTCCGGTGATGGTAACAGAAGCGCTGAAACCTTATTGGAAAGAAGGCATTCGTCCATTCTTTGTATCTAACGTGGATGGTACGCATATTGCGGAAACCCTCAAGCAGATCACACCAGATGAAACCCTGTTTCTGATTGCCTCCAAAACCTTTACTACACAGGAAACCATGACCAACGCACTCACCGCTCGTGATTGGTTCCTGCAACATGCGAAGGATGAGCAATTTGTAGCCAAACACTTTGTGGCCCTCTCTACGAACGAGAAAGCGGTGAAAGCATTTGGTATAGACCCCAATAATATGTTTGAGTTTTGGGACTGGGTAGGTGGACGTTATTCCCTCTGGTCTGCTATTGGACTCTCCATTGCGTTGACAATCGGTTATGATAATTTCACACAACTCCTATCGGGTGCGCATGCGGTAGATAAACACTTTGCTAGTACGCCGCTGGAAAACAATATTCCGGCTATCATGGCGCTCATCGGCCTATGGTACGGCAATTTCTTCGATACTGCAACAGAAGCCATTCTGCCATATGATCAGTATATGCACCGCTTCGCCGCTTATTTCCAGCAAGGAAATATGGAAAGTAATGGTAAACATACAGATCGTACAGGCGTTGACGTTAAGTATGAAACGGGCCCTATTGTATGGGGAGAACCAGGTACTAACGGTCAGCATGCCTTTTACCAACTGATTCACCAGGGCACGCATATTATCCCTTGCGATTTTATTGCGCCTGCGATCAGCCACAATCCTATCGGTGATCATCATGTTAAGCTGCTGTCTAACTTCTTTGCACAAACGGAAGCGCTGATGAATGGAAAAACCGAAGCAGAAGTACTGGCAGAACTGAAAAGTGCCAACGCTTCTGAAGAGGAAATTAAACGGGTACTGCCATACAAGGTTTTCTCCGGCAATCGCCCTACGAATTCCTTTTTGGTAAAAGAGATTACACCGTATTCCCTTGGTTCTCTGATTGCTTTATATGAGCATAAAATATTTGTACAGGGGGTTATCTGGAATATCTATAGCTTTGATCAGTGGGGTGTTGAACTGGGTAAACAACTGGCCAGCAAGATCCTACCGGAGCTGGAAAATGATGATTTAATCATTAACCATGACGCCAGTACGAACGGACTAATAAACGCTTTTAAAGCGATGAGAAAATAATTCATGTTTAAGGCTTAAGCCTTACTTTAGGTTTAAGTTCTGAGGTTGAAAATCGTCCCGCACTCTTTAGTGCGGGAATTTTTTTGTCTCGCAAAGGCGCAATGAGAAAATTAAGTCGCAAAGTGCGCCTGTGGCACTGGTCTCCTTTACATCTTTGCGGCATACTTTGCGACTTTGCGTGAAACTTTCCGGCATAAAAAAACCCCCGGAGAAATCCGGAGGTTGTCAGTGTATGATAAATAAATTCAGTTTACCATTTGTCTACATCATCGGCTGCATGTGAAGTAGGAGCAGCAGCTTCTACAGGAGCTGTTACTGGCGCGCCAGTAACTTCAGCACCTTCCGCTTCGTCCTGGTCTTCCTGCACATAGTCGTGGTTGTAGGCATCAAAGTCAAAATCGGGCATCAACTCAGTTTTCACGTAGTTGATGGTTTCGGTCAGCGCGTTCAGGAACTTGTTGAAGTCTTCCTTGTACAGGAATACTTTATGCCTGTCATAACCGTTGTCATTAAAACGTTTCTTACTTTCAGTGATTGTAAGAAAGTAATCATTTCCCCGAGTGGTCTTTACATCAAAGAAGTACGTTCTTCTTTTGCCCGCTTTCAATCGTTTAGAAAAGATGCTATCATTGTTTCTTTCCTGTTGATTGTTGTTTTCGTACGCCACAGTTGATAGATTTAAGTGTTAACGAATCAAATCCTGTTTCAATAAGGAACAAATATACTATTGTTTTACAAATATCAAAATAATTTTAAATGATTTTGAAAAATCATAAAACCACTGCGTTTACAGGCACTGCAGCGTATATGCAAGAGCGTGATTCTTACTCAGTTAGTGGTTCCTCTTCTCCAGATTGCTGCCGTGCGTACAGCTCAGCATAGTAGCCATTCAATGACAATAATTCATCATGCGTTCCAGCTTCTGCAATCCTTCCTTCGTCCAAAACAATGATCTTATCGAACTCAAATAAGGCGAATATACGATGGGTAATAATGATGGCTGTTTTATCCTTCAGATAGGCGTAAAGGTTACCGATAATTTCCTTTTCCGTACGTGCGTCTACGGCAGAGAGGCAGTCGTCAAATAAGAGGATTTGCGGATTCTTAATAAGAGAACGAGCGATGGATATACGTTGTTTTTGGCCGCCACTAAGCGTTACCCCTCTCTCCCCTATGGAGGTTTCAAACCCTTCCGCAAAACCTAGGATATCCTTTTCAACGGATGCCTGGCGGGCCGCCTGTTGTACCGCATTGATATCCGCCGTGGGAGCGCCAAAGCGAATATTATTAGCGATGGTATCTGAGAACAGGAATACATCTTGCGGAACATAGCTGATTTGTCCGCGTAAGTTTTCCAATGGCATGGTACGAATATCATGGCCATCCATCAGGATTTTACCTTCCTGCGGATCAAACATGCGGATCATGAGCTGTGCCAGGGTTGTTTTTCCAGAACCAGTACGGCCTATTACTGCTACTTTTTCTCCAGGGCGAATATGTAGATTGAAGTTACGTATGGCGGTAATACCGGTATGTGGGTAGGTAAATGTCAGATTTTCAAAACGAATATCTCCGCTAATATCAACCGGTTTGGCATCCGGCGCATCCATGATTTCAGGCTTAATTTGCAGGAATTCGTTTATGCGTTGCTGTGAGGCGGCGGCACGTTGAATCATGGACGCTACCATCCCGATGGAGAAAAATGGAAACATCAACATGTTTACATAAATCACAAACTCCGCCAAGTTACCTACGGTAATATTGCCAGCTATCACTTGCATCCCTCCAATAAAGATGGTCAGGATCACACTCAATCCGATCATCAGCGCCATCGTGGGCTGAAATAAGGCATCGGTTTTAGCCAAGCTAATAGAACTCTGTTTATATTCTTCGCTGGCCTTTTCGAAATGCGCAGCGCTCGCGTCTTCCTGTACATACGATTTTATTACACGAATACCAGAGTAGGATTCCTGTGCAATAGAAGTAATACCTGATAATTGCGCTTGGATACGTTCACTCTTTTTGTGTATGATCCTATTGACGTAGTAAATAGTTAAAGCGAGGAAAGGCAGTGGCGACAAGGTATAGAGCGTCAACATGGGATTAACTTCTATCATCAGGTAGATGATGATAACAATCAAGAACAAAGTTCGGGAAGCATACATAATAGCAGGACCTACGTACATGCGTACCCGTGATACATCTTCCGTGATACGACTCATCAAATCGCCCGTACGATGCATCTTAAAAAAGTTCAGATCTAGTCGCTGATAATGCTGATAGATTTCATTCTTCAGGCCGTACTCGATATGCCTACTCATCACGATCAGCGTTTGGCGCTGCAAGAAGAGGAAGAATCCGCTGAGCAGGGCAAACGCCAGAATACTGATGCCATAGAATGCCAATATTTGAGAAAAACTACCTCTGAAAATATGATTCAGACTGGTATCTTCCAATAAGCGGTATTCATCCAGGTTATGGGACAGCAAATCGAAGATCTGCCTCACCATAATGGGTTGGAATACGCTGAAGATAATGGATATGGCAGTAAATACTAATCCGAGGATTAATCGCCATTTATTCTGGAGGAAATATTTGTTCAGTGCCGCTAGATGTTTCAAAAGCCTATCTATTTACAAGCAAAAATAGGACTTTCTGCCATTCCCTTTACGGACAAATTATGGGCGGAAAAAACGGGTTATAAACAGCAATGCCTCCTTCCCTTTTGGAGGGAAAGAGGCATTACAGCTATTATTTTTCAGCATTAAGCCAGTTGCTTCAGCTCAGCTATGATTCTAGCTTCTGATTCAGCAGGCGTAACGTCTTCTTTTACGAATTTTTGTCCGGTGATATTTTCGAACAGTTCGATATAACGTTCGCTAACGCTATTGATGAATTCGTCGGTCATTTCAGGAACTTGTTGACCATCTTTACCTTGGAATCCATTTTCCATCAGCCACTCACGTACAAACTCTTTACTGAGCTGACGTTGTTGTTTGCCGGCTTTCTGGTTTTCTTCGTAACCTTCTGCGTAGAAATAACGGGAAGAATCTGGTGTGTGGATCTCATCGATTACATAGATCTGGTCGCCGATTTTACCGAATTCGTATTTGGTATCAACGAGGATCAGGCCACGTTCTGCTGCCATTTCCTTACCTCTAGCGAAGAGTGCCAGGGTGAATTTTTCCAGTTGCTCGTAATCTTCTTTGCTTACCAGCCCTTGTGCGATAATTTCTTCACGGGAGATATCCTCATCATGACCTTCATGCGCTTTGGTAGTAGGTGTGATGATTGGCTGTGGGAAGAAATCGTTTTCTTTCAGGCCTTCTGGCATAGTAACGCCGCAGAGTACACGCTGACCGGTTTTGTAAGTTCTCCAAGCATGACCGGTGAGGTTACCACGAACTACCATTTCTACCGGAAAAGTTTCACATTTCAGACCGATAGTTACACTTGGCAGTGGAGTTGATTTTACCCAGTTAGGGACAATATCTTTGGTAGCGTCCAGCATGATTGCAGCCACTTGGTTCAGTACTTGACCTTTGTAAGGAATCGGACGAGGCAGTACTACGTCAAATGCAGAAATACGGTCGCTAACAACCATCACCATCAGTTTATCATTAATGGTGTATACATCACGTACTTTCCCTTTATAGAAAGCGGTTTGACCTGGCAGGTTGAATTTTGACTCTAACATGAATAAAAATTATAAATTGAAGATGAATGACACTTTTACAGGGTGCAAAAGTAAACACGAAACACATGACTTGCTACACCCAATAGGATTTTTTCTTATCATTCCCCCGAAACGCCCGATGCATAAGGTCTTAGCAGCCCAATAATCGTATCGTTTTCCGGATATGGGGTCAGAAAAGACCGGATTACTTCCGGATCATTATGGTCCAGGTGTTCAGGAAAATAACCCATTCCATAGAATTTCCCTTTCTCCATCAGGATGCAACTACGTTCACCTGGATGTAATCCTTTATCTACAATGGTGACAGAAGGTTGCTGCTGTTGCAAGTATTGGATAGCTTCCAATACGCGACTATTATAGACGATCGCATCTTCTTCCCTGCGGCAAGCGCCATTGCAAGTACCGGCGGTAATACCGGCGCAGGTGCCATCTCCTTTTTGCAGGAAACATAATTTCGGACACAGATTAAATTCCTTAATCAGTGTGCGCAGCACCCGGTGGCCATCTACCAGCAGGTTAAAACAGTGGATAGGATGAGAATGTTTACGACGCTTTTCAATGGCGATACGCAGATATCCCTGTTGATCTTCGAATATGTAAAATCCATATTTATATTCTACATGCTTCTGGGCAGCATTAAAGGCGGGCCAGAGGCGCTTAATTTCCACGGATTCCAGGATACAGGCCATCAGCTCTGTTGCCGTTGGCTGATACGTAATGCTATGGATGGTACGCAAGAAATTCTGGCGCTGCCGACCAGGGTTATTGCCTGTAAAGTGACTGTTCACCCGTTTTTTTAGGTCGACCGCCTTCCCTACATACACCACTTTCCCTTTTTGATCGTGAAAATAGTAAACACCAGGGGCACTAGGCAGGTCCCTTACCTGCTCTGGCGGCAGATTTGGAGGCAGAAACTGCTCTTTAGAACCGCCTTTCAGCATACCCGCAATGGCCTGGGAATGATCATGCTGCAACATCAATCCAAACAGTTTCATCGTGGCTTCTGCATCCCCAGCAGCCCGGTGACGGCCATTGATGGGGATTTCAAAGTGGCGGCAAATATTCCCTAGGCTGTAAGAAGGTAGTCCCGGGAAAATTTTACGTCCCAATCGTACCGTACACAATTTTTTTGCCTGCAAATCATAACCCGCAGCCTGTAAATGATATTTCAGAAAAGAATAATCGAAGTTGACATTATGTGCAACAAAAATGTTGTCTTTAAGGAGATCAAAGACCATCGGGGCCACTGCCTCAAAGGGAGGCGCCTCGGCCACCATTTCATTGGAAATTCCCGTCAGTACGGAGATATAGTACGGGATAGGAACACCAGGATTGACCAGCGTTTCATAATGCTGCACCAATTCCCTGCCATCATACAGATAAATGGCAATCTCTGTTATTCCGCTGGCACTGGCATGACCACCAGTCGTTTCGATATCTACTATTGCATACATCCTAAAACAAAGATATTGCATTTGAGATTACATATGCAGATCACATAAACAATCATTCATGCATAATATTTGTCATATTTTTTAAAAAAATAATGATCGATAGCCCCAAAGGATATCCCATTGAATTGCTTATCTTTAATAAGCACAAATAGTACATCATTTTCCTTATTCTGTGCATTTGATCCCTTTTGTTAAAGCTTGACCTTTGTAGGGTCTTATGAACAATAGAAAAGCGGACTTGTTAAGCATAACGGAGCAGCGCAACCTGTTCACAGACAGCAACTAATTTCAACCACATAAAACATTCACTTATGGCAAAAACAACTTGGGTAGCAGATGCTGACCACAGCGAGCTTGAGTTTAAGATCAGACACTTGATGATCACCAATATCACTGGGAAGTTTCACACTTTCACAGTAGATGCAGAAACAGAGGAGGAAGACTTTTCGAAAGGAAAAATTACAGCGTCAGTGGATGTAGATTCCATTAGTACCGGTAATGAGCAGCGGGATGGCCATCTTCGCAGCCCGGATTTCTTTGATGTAGACAAGTATCGTTACATAAAATTTGTGGCCACTAAAACAGAGAGTATTGATCATGACGGGTCATGGTCACTCTGGGGAGACCTGACTATCCGGGACGTTACCAAAAACATCAAGCTGGATGTAGAATTCGGCGGTGTGGTAAAAGACCCATGGGGCAATACAAAGGCTGGTTTTACCATACATGGTAAAATCAACCGGAAAGATTTCGGCCTGAACTGGAATGCGGTAACAGAAGCAGGCGGTGTAATGGTGAGCGATGAAGTCAAAATTCTCTGTGAAGTACAGATGCTTAAGAAATAATTTTTTCCGGTCCCGCCCCGACGCGGGACCGTTTTATTAAAACAGTATACCATGAGCGCAATTACAGGCATACATCACGTTACGGCTATTTCCGGCAGCGCAAAACGCAATTTCGATTTTTATACGCGCGTGATGGGATTACGATTTGTAAAGAAAACTGTCAACTTTGACGATCCCAATACTTACCATTTTTACTATGGCGACGAATCCGGCACACCTGGCACTATATTGACTTTTTTCCCTTGGGAAGACATTGCCACTGGTCGCCGCGGCACGCACATGGCTACAGAAATCGGTTATGCCGTACCTGACGGTAGTCTGGATTTCTGGCTGAAACGTTTCGAAAAAGAGAACGTCATTTACAACAAACCATCTTCCAAATTCGGGGAAGTATATCTCACTTTCCTGGACCCAGATGGATTGAAAATAGAACTTACCGTACCGGAACTTCCTGATAATCGGGAACCCTGGGAAACGGCTGAAATCAAAGAAGCGAATGCTTTACGTGGCTTTCATCATGTTACCTTGACTTTGGATGACATCCAGCCTACTGCAGATCTACTGGTCTCTGTTTTCGGTTATGAATTGAAAAAGAACCATACCAACAGGTACCGCTTTGCAGGACCTAACGGGGAAAAAGGCGGATATATTGATCTGGTGGAAGCTAAGGGGGAGATGCGTGGTCATGTGGCCGGCGGATCTGTGCACCATGTGGCGTTCAGAGTACCTGACGATGCTACCCAAGAACATTTCCGGAAAATCCTGGAAGATCGTGGATTGCATATTACTTCCCAGTTGGACAGGAAATACTTTAAATCCGTATATTTCCGGGAACCAGGAGGCGTGCTGTTTGAACTGGCAACCGATCAACCCGGATTTACCGTAGACGAACCTAAAGAACAGTTGGGACAGCATTTGATGTTGCCTCCGCAGTTTGAAGCGCAAAGAAATGAAATTGAGAAGAAATTAATAAAGCTCGATTAACATGGACTTCCAACCAATGAAATATATTTGGGAACCTGCGGTTAACGGCAATGGATATACGTTATTGCTACTGCATGGAACCGGTGGAGATGAATCCGACCTGTTACCTATCGGGGCGCGACTGGGCGCAGGTTTCAATATCCTAAGTATACGAGGGAATGTATCAGAACATGGGATGCCCCGTTTCTTTCGGAGGTTGAGCATGGGCATCTTTGATGAAAAAGATGTTCATTTCCGCACCCATGAAATGGTACATTTCTTACAAGAACTTTCATTGGGATTGGGTTTTGATCCCGCTAAGATGATAGCAGTTGGATACTCCAATGGCGCTAATATTGCCGGTGCTACGCTGATGTTGTATCCCGAACTACTAGCAGGCGCTATTCTGTTTCGGCCAATGCAGCCTTTATATGGACTGGAAACAGCCTTTGAAACAGAGAAGGCACAGCCGGTATTGATGAGTTCCGGAAAAGAAGACAGTACCGTAGATCCTGCTGCCACAGAAGGCTATGCCACACTATTGGAAGCCAACGGATTTAAAGTAAGCGCCATGCAGGTAGAAGCAGGACATAACCTATCGCAACAGGATATCACCCTTGCCGGCAAATGGCTAAAAGATTCATTTTAAAAAAATTGATAAGGAAGCTGCACTATGACTATGGACGAATCAGTGAAAGTATCGATTGGCAACGTTCCCTACCAGGTTTCAGTAGAAACCCGCGGACACAGATGGTTGGTGGATGAGCCAGAAGATGTGGGTGGTGGAGACACGGCTCCAAGTCCCGGAGAGCTATTACTCAGTAGCCTGGGCTCTTGTACCGCCATCACGCTTAAGATGTATGCCACCAGGAAAAAATGGCCAATGGAAGATGTAGAAATAGAACTGGCATTCAACACCGCACTAAAGCCAGATCCTTTAACTACCGTAATTGAACGAAATATCACCATTAAAGGTGACCTCACCGATGAACAAAGAGCACGCCTGATGCAGATTGCGGATGCCTGCCCTGTTCACAAGGTGTTGACTAACCCTATAAAAATAATCACTCGTCAAGACTAAAAGGAGGATTTCAAAATGAAAGACATTACTAAGAAATACACGAACGGAGAGGTTACCATTGTATGGAAACCCAATGTATGTGTACATTCTGAAGTATGCTTCCACGGTTTACCGGAAGTTTTCAACCCTAAGGAAAAGCCCTGGATTAATGCAGAAGGGGCTACTACAGAACGTATCATTTCCCAGGTAAAGCAATGCCCTTCCGGTGCGCTTACCTATTACCTGAATGCAGATGTGGAGGCAGAAGCAGGCGTAGCGCCCGTGATAGAAGCAGACAGCATTGTGGAACCGCTGCCCAACGGACCCTTACTCGTGTATGGCAACATTCTCATTAAAGAGGCAGATGGCCATGAAACACACAAAAACAAGGTGACAGCCTTCTGCAGATGTGGCGCATCCAGCAATAAACCCTATTGCGATGGCACCCATGTAAAAATCAATTTCAGAGATAAACCTGAACAGTAATGGAATTAACGATTCATAATAATACCGCTCAACATCGTTTTGAGACTACCGTAAATGGATTCACTGCATTTATTCAATATCATCTCTTCCAGGGTGGCATCGCCTATGTACATACAGAAGTACCGCCAGAACTGGAAGGGCAAGGCATTGCATCTCAGATGGCCAAATATGTGTTGGATTACGCCCGGACAGAGCACTTGAAGGTAAAACCTTTATGTCCTTACGTGCACGCCTATATGAAAAGGCATCCGGAATATAACGACTTACTCTGATGATCAATCAGCAGCACAAATGCAAAGCGGCTGGCAGGGATTAATTCCTGTCAGCCGCTTTTTTTATTTACTATCTTTATAAAAAACATAATATGATACTCTTACAAGCCATGCTGCAACCCTGGCATTGGGCTATTGGCGGGTTCCTGATAGGGCTGACAGTTCCCCTACTGTTATTGCTCGGAAATAAGCCATTTGGCATCTCCTCTTCTCTCCGACATATCTGTGCCGCCTGTTTTCCGGCGGATATTTCCTTCTTTAAGTACGATTGGAAGGCACAGAAATGGAATTTATTCTTTGCTGGAGGCATTCTTATCGGGGCATTTATTGCCGCTCATTGGACGCAAGGAAATGGGGAAATGGAAATTGCCGCTGCCACCAAAGAAAGACTGCAAAATTATCAAATCCATAACTACCAGGGACTGTTGCCGCAGGAGCTATTTAACTGGAATAACCTTTTTACGTTGAAGGGGCTGATATTCTTTGTAGTAGGCGGTTTCCTCGTTGGCTTTGGCACCAGGTATGCTGGGGGCTGTACTTCCGGGCATTCGATCATGGGATTATCCAATCTGCAGTGGCCTTCCCTTGTAGCCACCATCTGCTTTATGGTGGGAGGTTTTATTTCCGCCAATGTGATTCTTCCCTGGGTATTTTCCATTCTTAATTAATGCGTCATGAAAAATATTAAGTACTTATTAGTCGGAATTTATTTTGGAATTGTATTGGTGAAATCGCAGGTAATCAGTTGGTTTCGGATACAGGAGATGTTTCAGTTGACTTCATTTCATATGTACGGCGTAATTGGAACAGCCGTTATTACTGGGATGATATCAGTGCAACTCATTCGTCGGTTTGGCATTAAAACATTTGCTGGTGAGCCGATTTCCATTGCGCCCAAGCAATTTGATAAGGGACAGATTTTCGGAGGAATTATCTTCGGATTAGGTTGGGCGATAACAGGCGCTTGTCCGGGTCCATTGTTTGCGCAGATTGGTAGCGGCTTTACAGTGGTGGTGATCACTTTATTGAGTGCGATTGCCGGAACCTGGGTATATGGTTTGTTGGAGAAAAAGTTACCACATTAAGGGCCGACTTTCGTCAGCCCTGTGTGATATGTATTGATTAACGATGTTGAGACATTTGATAGATAATGGCGATGACAGCGATGATAAAAATTATCAGTCCAGCAATCTTCACCCAACTGTAAGGCCTGTCACCAGTCACTTCACCAGTGGTAGCATTGACTACGAAATGATATACCTTGTCGTTGTATTTGTAGGCGCTGATCCAAACAGGCAGCAGTAAATATTTCAGGCCAAGACTATTATATACGACATCGTAATGGTCGATGATCTGTTCATCTCCACCGATATCATCACGAATTTCCTCGCGAATAACCGGGTCCATACGCTGTTGTGCCAATACCAACCCTTGTTCCGCATTGGTTTGATACAATTCCGCCCGGAAGCCGCTCAAGTAGCGACCATCATAGGCTTTCAGCAATTCCAGTTTCCATGGTTCCAGGATCACTGCCATTTTCTGTGGCAATGAAGGGCTGGCGGAAACGAGGACATCACGGAAATCATTTGCAACGTGACCGGATGTACGATACCAGGCAGTATGACGTACCTGGCGGGTACGGGTTTGTTCCTCCCCATTTACCGTTTCGGTATAGGTTTCTGTAACGTAGTAGTACTCCCCTCGCTGACCTGAATACGAAGTGCTGGTATCCGCATCATAGGACCAGTGAGGAATGTATATCCCTTTCAATTGTTGGGAAGAACCGTCTCTTACTTTTTTAACGAGATCCGATGGCGCGAACCATAGTTTGCTCATCCAATTACGGAAGAAGCCAAGGGCTTCCCCGTCTTTAATGATGAATGGCAGCACGTAGTGTGGCTGGAGCATGGAGGTGGTCTGTGCATGGTCTATGACCAATGGTGATGCACAGAACGGGCAGGAATCGGCCGTGACATTGGGCAGTAAAGTAGTGGATGCACCACAGTTGGTACACTTCACCACTACAGCTTCCTGTGTAGCGCTGGTATGCGCCTGTTCAGCCGCGATAAATTGTTCGTAATCGAAGGAGTGTACCTCCGTTTCTGTTTCCTGTGCGATTTCGTTTACAGTTCCGCAGTAATCGCATTTCAGGCTGTTGGTACCTGGTGCATAATGAAGCACCGCACCACAGTTCTGACACTTTAGAGAGGAGACCGTTTCACTTGTTTTGTCCTCAAATGACATAGGGCAATATTCAGTCTGTTAGATAGCAGTGCGGCGGGTACCGCACTGCTCAAAAAATTAAGGTAATGGCGGAGGAACAGTAGCGAGTACCGGTGCCAGTTCTGGCACTGTGGAAGCGGCGGACCATGCAGCCATACCAGCTTTCCATACCAGGGTATTGCCATTCAGTTGACCAGCAGCGGCGAGCTGACGCAATTGATCCATTTCAAAAGGACCAGATTGTTTACCATCTACAGCTACGTAGAAAGCTACCGCAGCAGGCAACGGCGGAGGAACTGCGCCCTGGGTTGGGGCAGCAGCACCGGTTCCACTCTGGCCGGTTACTGGATTGAAAGTATTTTGTTGGAACACATTACCCACTTGGCCCATCATGGCTGCGCCCATACCGAGGCCCAGACCAGCGCCCGCGAGGCCGCCGCTGCCAGGGTTTTCCGCAGATTTTTCCATGGCGTTAGCTGCCTGGAATTGCGCATAGGCGCCCAGGTTACCAACGATACCCATGCTACTGCGTTTGTCCAGCGCTGCTTCCACTTCCGGTGGCAAGGAAACGTTTTCAATCAGGAACTTGGTCAGTTCCAGGCCCAGTTCATTGAATTCAGGGCTGATTTTATCACCAATAACTTTGGAAACTTCGTCATAGTTTGCCGCCAGGTCCAGTACAGGGATTTTTGCTTCCGCAATGGCATCCATACCACGGGAAACAGCCAGATTGCGTAACTGTTCGTTGATACCATCCACTGTAAATTCAGGGTTGGTAGCTGCGATTTCTTTCAGAAACTCACCAGCATCCTTTACGCGGAATGCATAACTACCGAAGGCGCGTACACGCAGCGGACCAAATTCCGCATCGCGCAGCATAATCGGATTCTTAGTACCCCATTTCTGGTTGGTAAATTGACGCATGCTCACAAAGAAAACATCCGCTTTATAAGGGCTATTGAAGCCATATTTCCAACCCTGTAAAGTAGCCAGGATAGGCAGGTTCTGAGTATTCAGTGTATACATACCGGCCGGAAACACATCCGCAATCTTACCCTCATTCATAAACACAGCTACCTGTGATTCACGTACGGTGAGTTTGGCGTTTTGTTTTATTTCATTCTGATAGCGGGGAAATTTCCAAACAATAGTATCCGCGGACGTATCCGTCCATTCAATAATGTCAATAAATTCATTCCTGAGTTTATCAAATAATCCCATAATGACAAGTTTTTAATACGAGTTAATGTCTGTCAAATCTACAGAAATATTTATTTGAATTGGAACTAATGATTTGTTATAATTTCAACAACTTCGCATTGATGGCAACAACGACGGTACTCACTGTCATCAGCACCGCACCAGCGGCAGGACTGAGAATAATCCCCCATGGCGCCAGGATACCCGCCGCCAATGGCATGGCAATCAGATTATAACCCGTTGCCCAGGCTAAGTTCTGGACCATTTTACGATAGGTAGCTTTCCCAAATCGAATGAGACTGACAATATCCGCTGGATTACTGTTTACCAGTACAATCCCCGCCGTTTCCGCTGCGATATCAGAGCCGGAACCAACGGCAATCCCAATATCCGCCTGGGCCAGCGCCGGAGCATCATTGATACCATCGCCGGTCATGGCCACGTATCGCCCTTCCAACTGCAACGTTTTAATTGCTTCTAGTTTTTGATGCGGTAAGACTTCTGCAATCACCTTATCAAGATGTAGCTGCTCCCCCACCACTGCTGCCACTTTGCGGTTATCGCCGGTGAGCAATACGGTCGTAATGTGATCAGCTTTCAGCGACTGCACAGCAGCCGCGGATTCTGGACGAATCTGATCCGACAACAACAGGTAGCCTGCCAGTTGTTCGTTTATGATAACATAAGATAAAGTGCCGGTATCATCTGTTTGAACAGGTGGCAGTTGGAAATGGTCCCGAGCATATGCCGGAGAAGCTACCAATACAGTATCTTGGGCAACTGTTGCTTGTACTCCTTTTCCGGAAAGCGCCTGTACTTCGCTAGCAGTAGGAATCTGCAAGTTCAATTCATTTGCTTTGGCAATGATACCCGTTGCAATTGGATGCTCCGACTGCTGTTCTGCTGCTGCTGCGAGTGCCAATATATCTTCCTTACTACGGTCAGGCATATACGATTCCATAACCGTCACTTCAAATTTGCCAACGGTTAGCGTCCCTGTTTTATCAAAAACCAGGGTATCTATTTTCCGGGCGTTTTCAAATGCAGTTCTGTTTTTAATCAGGAGTCCATGTTGTGCGGCAATGGTGGTAGATCGGGCTACTACTAGCGGAATTGCCAATCCCAGCGCATGCGGACAACATATTACAATCACGGTGACCATTCTTTCCATCGCAAAAGCCAAGGAGCTACCAGTAAGCCACCAAATGAGGAAAGTGGCTACCCCGGCCACTATAGCTAATAGCGTCAGCCAGCGGGCAGCCTTATCTGCCAACAGTTGAGTCCCTGATTTGGCTTGTTGCGCATCATTCACCAGCTTAATTACCTGCGACAAATACGATCCTGCGCTATCATGGGAAACGGTGATGTGTATAGCGCCATTTCCATTGATGGAACCCGCAATTACTTTATCTCCGGCTTTTTTCTCTACTGGTTTGGATTCTCCGGTCAGCATGGATTCATTTACATAGCTGCTGCCTTCTCTCACTACTCCATCGGCAGCTATTTTTTCGCCTGGTTTTACCAGGATGATATCATTGGGTTTGAGGCTATCTGTTTTTACTTCGAGGATCTCGTTTCCTTTGACCAGATGCGCTTCTGCCGGCATCAGTTTGACCAACAGTTCCAGTTCTCGGCCAGCACCGGCTACTGCGCTCATTTCAATCCAATGGCCCAATAGCATAATGAGTATAAGGGTAGCCAGTTCCCAGAAGAAATCCATGCCTTTTAATCCGAAAAGCGTGGCCACACTATACACAAAAGCCACGGTAATGGCGAAACCTATCAGGGTCATCATGCCGGGATTACGCTGCTTCATTTCTTGGGCCCAACCGATCAGGAAAGGCCAGCCACCATAAAAGAAGATGATGGTACTGAGACCGAACAAAACGTAATTCCCTCCGGGGAAGTCGATCTGTAAGCCCAGCCACTGCTGAATCATATGCGATAATAGCATTACTGGTACGGTCAGCACCAGTACTACATAAAATCTTTTTTTAAAGTCATTGATCATAGCTTGATGGTCATGACCGCCATGGGCGCCATGCCCGGCGTGGCTACTATGATCCATTTGCATTTCGTTATGATCTGCTTCTTGATGATGTTGATGCCCTTCATGCGCATGATGTTCACTTGCAGGCACATGGTGGTGATCATGAGAATGGTCTGTCTGTTGATGGTGATGTTCGTGATGAGGGTCCATAATTCCGGGCTTTAATAGGTGAAAACAAGTGCCAGTTTGATTTGTTGGCGGTGGTATATATACTAGTAATTTACAAACATTTCATTGATAAGCAGATATGGCCTATTGGGATTACATTATAAGAAAAGCCGCCCATTTGGATTGGGCGGCTTTTTGCTATTTTGTATCGAATTGTCTTAGCCAGGTTTGAGCGAGACCGGGCCATACATTGGCGGCAGGATTGCCGGGCCTTAGCCCATAACCATGTCCACCTTTATTGTAAAAATGTAATTCTACTGGAACTTTGGCATCTCTCAGTGCACCCGCCATCACCAAGGCACTGTTGCCATACGGATCATCTGCGGTAGCAAAGAGAAACATAGGAGGCGTGGCAGCATCCGCTTTCAGCTCCGGTGTGAGTGTACGATTGTCCCCTTTATCCAAGTAAGCCGGATAGATCAACATGGCAAATGCCGGCTTGCAACTAACACTATCCGCTTTATCAACTGGCGTATACTGTTGTTCATGGTAAAGTGTACTAGCACGGGCACTCAGAGAACCGCCGGCTGAAAAGCCTAACAGACCTACCTTATCTGCATTATAACCAAACTCCGCAGCCCGACTTTTCACTATACGCAAAGCCCGTTGCACATCTTGTAATGCGCCTAGTTCTTTATTAGGTACACGGTAGTGAAGTACAAACGCCGTATAGCCGAGACTGTTAAACCACTTCGCTATTTCTGTTCCTTCCAGATTAATGGCTAGGATATTGTATCCTCCTCCGGGGCAAACTACGACTGCCACGTCCTTGCGTCCGTGTAACGGCGCCGGGTATACGGAAATAAAAGGGTCCGTCACCTCTGCGATACGCAGTACACTCCGACTGGAGTCTGCCGACATTTTATAAGCCGCTTTACTAGTTTCTCCCGGCGCATTGCCGGGCCAGAGAGGGATTGTCTTTATCTGCTGTGCCATCATATTAAAACCAGAACCCATCAAAAAGCATAAGAGCATCCATTTTTTCATATGTAAAGGATGATTTAATTATTTAACGCATTCCAACCAAGCTTGTGCCATGAGTCGCGCTCCAGCCACAGAAGGATGAACGCCGTCGCCGGTCCAATAAGCCGCTGGCGCTGATTGGATAGCCTTATCAAAGATAGCCTGGTAAGGAATAAAAGTAGCCTTGTATTTCTCTGCCATTGCTTTGGCAGCAGTTCTGTACTCATTGAAAGTCGGGTACCAGTTGTCATCCACTGCCTTCACTCCTTTTATAGCAAAAGGCTCACCGAGGATGAGTTGGATGTCCGGGTATTTCTGACGGGTACGATCCAGGAGTTTATCATAATCATCCCGATAAACTTTGGAAGTACCATCGTATTTACCGGAGAGGGTATGCCAATAGTCATTCACTCCGATGAGGATACTGAGCACATTCGGTTTGAGATCTAGGCAATCTGCATCCCAGCGTTCGGCCAGTTGATATACTTTATTTCCGCTGATACCGCGGTTGTAGATATTTAGGTTTTTATCTGGGTGTTGCCAGAGCATTTCAGAGGCGGCGAGGAAGGCATAGCCTCCTCCCAGTGCGCTGCCGTTATTGGGGCCTGGCGCATCTCTTTTTCGGCCTACATCCGTAATAGAATCGCCCTGAAAGAGGATGATATCATCTTTTTTTAGTTGGATTTTAGCGGGTTTAGGCCCTGTAGTGGCGGCAGCCACAATCTGTGGCAGACTGATCGCAGCGAGGCTTCCCAGGGAAACGTTTCTCAGGAAACTACGGCGGTTCGATGTGTTCATAACGTTATTTTAGCTTTTTTAGATAGTGGAACATCTAAAAATATAAAAATGACATTTGATCTTTTAAATTTTTTTCAGGAATGATTTGTAACTAGACAAACGCGCTATGGCCGGTAATCGCGCGACCTACAATAAGGGAGTTGATTTCTTTGGTACCCTCGTAGGAATAGATAGCTTCTGCATCCGCTACAAACCTGGCCACATTATATTGCAGGAGTATGCCGTTGCCGCCCATTACTTCCCTCGCACGGCCTACAATGTCGCGAGTACGCAATGTACAAAACACCTTCGCAAGAGAAGCGTGTTCATCTTTTAATCCCCCTTCATCCTGGATTTCGGAGAGGCGGAAAACCATCGTTTGCATTGCGGTGAGGTTGGAGAGCATTTCCACCAGGTGGCCTTGTATCAATTGGAAAGAGGCAATCGGTTTTCCAAATTGTTCTCTATTATTGGTATAAGCCAGGGCATTTTCGTAGGCGCCCCGAGCGCAGCCAACAGCCTCCCAAGCCACACTGGCCCTGGTCTGCCGGAGTACGCGGGCAGTATCTCGGAAACTGGAAGCATGTTGCAGGCGGTCGCTTTCTTCAATACGTACGTCTTTCAGCGTTATAAGGCCATTCTGCACAATGCGGAGGGCCATCTTATCGTGCATTTTTTCTACGGAGAATCCGGGAGTGCCTTTTCGCAGCAGGAACCCTTTCACTTGGTTATCGTCCACATCACGGGCCCAGATTACAATTACATCCGCGAAAGTAGCGTTGCCAATCCATTTTTTCTGGCCATTGAGTACCCAGGTATCCCCTGTTCGTTTGGCCGTGGTGGTTAGTCCGCCAGCGGTACCAGAGCCTACTTCCGGCTCCGTAAGTCCAAAAGCGCCGATGGTTTCCAGTTGCTGCATGCGTGGGAGCCATTCATCTTTTTGTGCCTGTGAACCCAGCATATAAATCGACCCCATTGCCAAGCCGCTTTGTACACCAAAGAAGGTAGCAATACTGGCATCTACACGCGCCATTTCCATGGCGATAATGCCTTCCATGAGATATGAGCGGTTAGGGCAGCCATAGCCATCGTAGGTGACACCGCAGATATTGAGTTCCCGGAACTTGGGTATGATTTCAAAAGGGAATTCCGCTTTCAGCCAGTATTCATTTACGATTGGCTGGATTTCCTTCTCCATAAAGGCGCGGACTTTCAGTTGGAGTGCACGGTCTTCTGCATTCAGGCGGGCGGAAATGTTGTAAAAATCGCCTTCTACTGGGGGAACCTTCTTTTTGCTGCCATGAGAGGTCAGCATTTTCATTAATCCGTTCAGTTGGGTTTCATCCATCTTTGCTACGGACTCCATTACTTTCGGCAGATCCACCTTTTCGGAGAGCCGGGCCAACATTTTAAAATCAATGCTCTTAAAGAGATGATAGGCATTTCTTAGCTTAGAGAAGGTTCCAGGCATAATTTCCGTTTTGGATGAATTTACGAATTATTTACCCGTAAATTTTCCATCCTGGGTAATCTTCAGGACCTTATCATTGATTTTAATAGTGGTAGTTCCGGTAAAGTTTCTTTCCTCTTTAGGCTGATGTTCTCCATCCTCTTCAAAAGTAAGATGGGTAGGCATCGTACCTGCGTAGGAAGTATTTTTCAGGTTGCTGTAAATAACATATCGATCGGTGATATCCAGGTTTTGATTGGCCAGCACCACTTCCGCCAGGCGTTCGTTATTGCGGTGGAAGATATGTACTGCAATAGCTACGGGATGTGGAAAGGGAATCCAAGAAGTACCTTCAAAAGAATGTTCTTCCCTAGACTCATCTGGAAGAATAGATGTCAGCAGATTCTTCATGGACTTCGCATCAAAGAAGCGGCTTGCAATTTCCAGGTGATTGCGCGTTTCCTGGAGTTCTCCATCTGCATCCTGGCGTAGTGTAAGGTCCCAGATAAAGCGCCAGTCGTCTTGCTGATCCATATTATAAAATATTGGCTCCGCGATAGTTTCCTTCAGGTGGATGGTACCATCTGCAGCAATAGACGCATTTTCTGCCTGGGTATAATATCCTTCGGCATCTTCTCTGCCCAACAACATTTTGCGGTCGGTTTCCTTCCCTTCCGGCGTGTATACTACCAGGGTATAACCAGGAGCGATGACACCTTCGCCCTGTTCCATTTCGTCTGTAGTATATAACAGCATCGGCATTTTACCGGGCAACAGTATTTTACCGTAATGGTAAAATTGTAGGGTATCTGCGAAAATATGTTGTTCAAAATTGAAGAAAGGCGTGAGTACGGATACAGGTTTCAGCTTGCTATTATCTGGAGCTTTATCCAGTACCAGTGGCACCTTCACTTCTGGAAACCGACGCAGGTATTCCTGAAAACTGATATCCTCTTGTGGCACATGGGAGATTTCTCCTTTGGCATCTATTTTTATCAGCTTCAGTTTGCCTTTGCTCTTTGGTTCTGATTCGTGATTGGTGGAATAGACATACCATTGGGTACGTAATTCGATGATGGAATCATTTTCAAAAAATGGTTCCATACGGGTATAGGAGTGCTCTGTTTTGCTTTCTGATACGGCATTCATCCCGATTTCCTCGGTGGCTATCATTTTACCTTTGTGATCAAAAGTGCCTAGTATCTGCCTATACCAATTCTTGTTAACGTTGGTATAGCATTTAAATACAATGGCTACGTAGTTGTTTTTCCTGACAAAAATACCCGCTAAGACTTTCTCAAACTTGTGACCGTTGGGAGCAGGTATAAAACTGCTACCACTGATATCTTTCAGTTTCTCGTCAGCATCGGTACGATCTACCATAGGTAATGAATCGACCAGTCCGGTGAAGCCCGGAATACTTTTAATCGTAACCCTGGCGGTATCGGCATCTGTATTGGTATTGCCATTGTTCTGGCATCCTGCTACTGCGAAAATGAGCAATGCAGCAGTAATATTTACCAGTGTTTTCATGGATTCTCGGGATGATTTGCGAGGCAAGATAATATAATTCCCTAAAAAGCAACCACCTGCAACAGAATATCCGGCAGGTGGTTGGTCAACGATTTACTACTGCGATTATTGTGCAGTAATGGATCCGTCTTTCGCTATCACATAAGTTTTATCCGCAATCGTTAGTGTAACAGTGCCTGATATGGTACCAAAACTTTCGTACTCCGTATAGACTTTATCGATAGATGTCGGGAGTTTTACGTCTGCATTGGTGAAGGTATTATCCAACGTAAGGGTATAAAAATTTGAAAATTATTGTACAGTGATGCTGCCATCTTTAGCCACCAGATAGGTTTTACCGCCAATGGTAACGGTAACAGGCCCGTTAATCGTACCTTTTAACTCCTGCCGTCCTACATAATCATTACCTATAGATTCCAGTGCTTTCACCCCTTCATTTCTGGTAGTATTACTCAACACCACAGCTCCCCGAACGCCACCACTGTTGCTGGCAGTAATCAGCCTAATTACTTTGCCAGTCTTTTCCACGGAGGTATGCAGCAACACCGTAAGATTCCAGTCTTCCAATGATCCCAGGTAATCGAGATCATCATATGTAGTGGCGCCTTCCTTAAAACTGCGCAATTTAGCAGGATCAAAATCTTGCACTTCCATTTTCACGGCGGTATAGGTCCTGGTAAAATGCCCTGTCGGACTTAATATACATTTCACTGCTCTTTCATCGTGAATAGCAGTATATCCATCAATGCTGTCCAGTAGGCTGGTGGTTTCCATCATACTGATACTCCCGTCTGTGTCCATGTTAAATTGATGGGTGGCGAACTGGTAACTTTCACCCGCGTAATTTCCTGTTACTTCCATTCTATCTGTCTCCTTTCCTTGTGGGGTATACGCAATGAGTACCATGGCAGGACCAAAGGCATCCGCGTCTTCCCCTCCATCCAAATCCTCTACTTTTAACAATACCATCGGCTGCTTCTCAGGAACCTCTATCTTTCCTACCATATACAGCGATGGGAAATTGGATTGAAAAAGTCCACCGAAATCAAACCAAGAAGATCCTCGCAGCAATTGATAAAAATTTTTCTGTTCGGTGGTCGATGCATAGCGCAACGGCAAGGTTAATTGTTGGAATGCGGCTAGATACGTCTGAAAAGATTCTTTCACCACATTTTTTGGCAACAGTTTGCCATCAGGTTGGACTGCGAAGAAATGTATTTCCGAAGGTTTTTCAGGGCCACTTTTAAAAAAATTACCTGTATACTCGACAAAATATTTCCGGAATTCGATAATGGAATCATTTTCCATCACCACTTTGGTAGCGTAGTGTCCCATTTGTCCATGCTCATTTATCACTTCTCCTATTTGTACCTGATCCAGTTTCGAGCCATCCCCCGCATAAGTGGTCACCCAATAATTAGTATGCCCGTTTCGTACCCCATAATAAAATACGCTTACTACATTGTTGTTGGTCTTTAATCTGCCAGCCCACAGTTGATCATATATGGTCAATGAGTCCTCTATGGTATGGAGGGCAATAATGGGGTCAAGCGAGGACTTATAGGTATATGGTATTTTTACTAACTCCAAAGACTGCACGAAGGCGGTAAAGGAAGTTATATCTACAGTGGCCTTCTCCTTCTTTTCCGTTTTTGGATGACAAGATGCCAACATAGCAGCCAAAAGGATCAATAAATAACGTTTATTCATAACAGTTAGTGCAAATAAGTTGATTTATTGTGGCGTAATACTACCATCCTTGGCAACCACATATGTTTTCCCATCAATGGCTACAGTAACGGTTCCTGTAATACTACCATTCTCTGCATAATGCAAATAATCATCGGTGATAGCAGTAGGTGCTTTCACCTCGTTACCCAGGGTATTCAACAGGGTGGTTGAGCCGAGAATGTGCCCAGATGGGTCAGTAGTGATCAGTCTTACCAGTTTACCCGCTTTTTCCTGATAGGTATGTATAAATAAAGCCATTTTCCAATCTTCCAGTCTACCCAGGAAATCGCTCTGTGTTGTATCCTGCACATTTTCTGATCTGGTGGGATCAAAATCTTTCACGACATATTTTATGTCTGCATAATTCTTGATAAAGCGACCTGCTGGACTGATCGTAAATTTTGCCATTCGTTCTTCATCCACAGCCGAATAGCCATCACCGTATTGCCCCATGCTGGAGGACTTCAGGAAACTAAAGCTGCCGTCTTGTTCCATATTAAATTTAGTAGAAGAAGACTCAAACCCTTCCGTAGAGTAAGATCCAGTCACCTCCACTCTATCTGTTTCAATTCCTTGCGGATTATATGCCACTAACATCAAGGAGGGACCATAAGATTCCAGGTCGCCGCCGGTATCCATATCGGAGACTTTTACTAGTACCATGGTGGGGTTCCCAGGAATTTCCAATTTCCCCAATTTAGCCGCTTTAGGAAATGTGGTAGACAAGAGTCCGCCATAATCCAGCCAAGATCCGCCCCTATAGGCCTGTTGAAAAGGTGTGGTCTCCGGCGTGTCCTCGTAATTCAATGGCAATGATAACTTTTCGAAATTAGACAGGTATCTCTGGAAAGATTCTTTTTCCGCTTTTTTCCATATCAGTTTGCCACCGGGCCTCACAGCGAGGAAGCGTATTTCAGAGGGTTGATCGGGGTGAAAGGCGTTATAACTTTCTTCTGTGGCGGAATAATATTTTCGGAATTCAATGATAGAATCATTCTCCATCACTACCCTATTTACATATTTCGAAGTACCATCTTCATCTATTTTCTCTCCCACCTCGGTCTGTTCCAGTTTATGGCCATCAGCACTATAGCTCGTTACCCAAAAATGCCCGTTTTTCTTTTGCTCTCCATAATAGAATACAACGATAACGTCATCGGTAGTACGAATACGCCCTGCTCGGAGATCATCATATTGGGTAGCGGTATCCTCAATAGTATGCATCTCTTTTACCAAGGACATAAATTCGGGATGGGCCAACGGGGTTTGAACATACGGTAATGATTGTACGAAATTCTTAAAAGCGACTGCATCCACAGGGTTTCCCTGTTGCTTAGGTTGATCCTTACAGGCAGCCATGATACCAATAAGGGCAACCATCAAATAGCGTTTATTCATGAAGGTTAGGATATAAATAGTGTGTTGTAAAGATATATACAAAAATGGGGTTATTGAGGAGTGATACTACCATCGGCGGCAATGCTAAATGCCTTATTACCTAATATAACTCGCACAGGACCTGTAAGGTTTTTCCAGATAGTGTGATCAATATTTGGTGGTGGTATTTTTTTAGGTAGCTCAAAATGGAGCGATTTGAGGGTATTCACCAGCTCCAGGTCCCCTAGTACTTTTCCTTCCTTATTGACCGTCAGTAAATGGAAAGATTGTTCATGACCCTTGCGGAAATTATAAAACATCAGCGCCATATCCCATCCATCCAACTCCGCTAGGAATCCCGGTTCCTGAATTAACGTATTGGCACTGCCTTGCGCTACAAGCTTAGTAGGGTCAAAGTCCTGGAACCTTATCACCTGATCCGTATAGGTAGTGGTAAGACTACCGTTATTATCCCAGGTTACTCCTACTTTACGAGATTGGTCTCTGGCACCAATATCGGAAGGGAAACTCCTATCCTGTCCACTCTCCTGGAAGGAAACGGTACCGTCTGTGGCTATACGAAAATAGGAGAGCGTATCTTCACTTTCCTCGGTACCATTATCTCCACATACGCGTAATCTGTCGGCTTCCCGACCGTTTGCATCATAAGTAACCAATATTAGAGAGGGACTGTAGGCAATTTCACCACCATCAGCGAGCGTTAAATCTGCCACTATTAGTAAAACTGCCTGTGATCTTCCAGGGACGGCTATCTTCCCAATTTTATATGCTACAGGATAATCAAACAACAATAACTTTCCATAATCAAACCAGGAATTTCCTCTATGTGCTAGCGCAAAGTTTTTTCCAACGGGAGTGCTATCATAGGCCACTGGCAAGGATAACGCAGGTATAGCGTTTATAAATTCTGGGAAAGTTTCTTTCTTTACTTCCTTCCAGACCAGCTTTCCTCCTGGCCGTATAGCCAGTAGCTTTATTTGGGAAGCATTATAAGTGGCATGCATAATGTTATCATAGCCCTGATCGTAATAAGAGCGATATTCCAGGATAGAATCGTTTTCCATCAAGGCTTTCGTCACATATTTCGACGTTTGATCCTGGAGGTCCCGTATGCCGATGTCGACCTTATTTATCACTTTTCCAGTACTATCAAAAGAAGTCATCCAATAGCTGTAAGCATCTTTTTTCTTACCAAAATAAAAGATCACAACAGTGCTATCGGCCGTCCGTACCCTAGCAGCACGCAGTTCATCGAATTTGTAATGTGCATCTTCAATAGCAAAACCGCTTTCCACTACAGGCATTTCTTCCCCGTAAAAATGAGGAGTATGGAGGTAAGATAGCGTTTTGATATAATTTTTATAGGCAGACACGTCCGCATCGGATGTCGTTTGTTGCTGGGGTGGTTGGTGACAGGCGGTCAATATGCCAAGCAGTCCAATTAAGATATAGCGTTTAATCATAAGTTAAGAAACAATGGGGCAAAGCTAAACATCCAAGACTACTTTAAAAAAAATAACCCCGGGAAGACCATCCCGGGGCGTTTTTGTAGGATATGGATAATATTACCTGGTAACGGTAATGGTCTTTTTCAGCTTGAGATCTTCGGAATTGCTGCCTACCGCAATTTCAAATTCACCGGGCTCCACAGTCCAATTCATATCCTTATCTAGTAAGGCCAGATCATCTGGATGCAGTGTGAAGTGAAGAGTTTTGGTTTCACCTGGCTTCAGGGTCACTCTTTCGAAACCACGCAACTGCCAAACATAAGTAGTTACGCTGCTCACTTTATCGTGCATATATAATTGTACTACCTCATCACCGGTACGTTTGCCCGTATTAGTTACATCAACGCTTACCTTAAAATCGCCCTGCTGGCGGTTTTGCTCAGGAGTGATGGACAGATTTCCGTAGGAGAATGTTGTATAGCTCAGACCGTAGCCAAAAGGAAACAGTGGGCCATTTACGCTCGTACGTCCGTAACCGTTATTGCCACTGGAAGGCTGATCCGCGTGTGAACCAGGCTTATATGGAAAGTTCAGTTCTATCTGACCCGTTGATTTAGGGAAAGTTACAGTCAGTTTACCACCTGGGTTATAATCACCGAAGAGGGCTTCTCCCACAGCGATACCGCCTAATGGGCCAGGAAACCATGCCTCCAGGATAGCAGGCAGGTTCTGCGCTTCCCAGTTAATCGTCAATGGCTGACCGTTGATCAGCACCGCAATCACCGGTTTACCGGTAGCGTGAAGCGCTTGTAACAGTTGCAACTGACGGCCAGGGAGGTCCAAACTAGTACGGGAAAGGCTTTCCCCTACTCTTTTATCATCTTCTCCTACCACTGCAATAATCACATCCGCATCTTTCGCTTTACTAACGGCATCGGCTATACTATCTTGTTCAGCTTGACTTAACGGCGTTGGTACGATTTCAGTGCCAGGCCAACCTGGATTTACCACATCGCAACCTTTGGCATAGGTAACATTGATACCGTTGCCAGCCAGTTTACGAATACCTTCGAGCACATTGATCACCGGGTTATTGGAAGGACCATAGCGACTATTAGCGTGACTTTCAGCAGTTGCCAAAGGACCTGTTACCAGGATTTTATGCACCGCAGCTCTGCTTAGTGGCAAGGTATTTTTTTCATTCTTCAGCAGTACCAGGGACTCGCGATTGATCTGTAACGCAAAAGTATCATCCGCCGCAGTGTGTACTCCTTTGTCGGCCAACTTCTCATCCACATATGGATGATCAAACAATCCCAGTTTGAATTTCACTCGCAATACATCCGCTACGCGACTGTCGATTGTTTTCATGGACACGCTGCCTTCTTTCACCAGCTCTCTCAATGGCATGATGAAATCTTCTGGTGGAGTGAAGTTGGTTCTAACGTTCAGACCAGCTTCCACCGACTGACGTACCGCATCTTTATAATCAACTGCTACATGGTGTTTGGAGTAAATATATTCTACCGCCTCACTATCGGATACTACATAACCATCAAATCCAAATTCTTTACGGAGCAATTGGGTCAAGAAGTAATAGCTACCTGTTACGGGTTCTCCGTCCCAGTCGTTATAACTGCTCATCACCCCCATTGGCTTTGCTTCCTGGATCACCCGACGGAAAGGATACAGGTACAACTGATGCATTTCCCGTGGCGCCACATGTGGATCCGTGCGGGCATTCCCATCACGTCCTCCTTTGGGAATACTATATACAGCGAAGTGTTTCAGGGTAGATGCCACGCCTTGCGACTGAATACCGTTCACCATTTCTTTACCCAGTTCAGCGATGAGGAAAGGATCTTCTCCATAGCATTCCACCACGCGGCCCCAGCGGGGATCGCGGGCAGGGTCTAAAATGGGCGCATATACGTTCGTATAGCCGAGCAGTTTAGCCTCTCTACCAGCAATTTGTCCGGCCTGCAATACTAGGGAACGATTCCAGGTACTACCTATACCGATTGGCGCAGGTAAAGGCGTAGCACGGTCGTGGTTCAGGCCATGGATACCCTCATTGGTAAAATCCACCGGGATCCCCAACCTGGTTTCTTCAATGAACCAGCGTTGTACGGTATTAATAGCCGCAGCATGGCGATTGTAAGGGAAGGAATATTTCGTCTGTGCTTTTTTGTTGTTGGCAACACTGTTCAGTTCCTCATCAATATTGGCGATACCATCTTTCCAAACTTTGTTTTTCCATTCTGGCGTTGGCATTTCATCTTTCAATACTCTTCCATAGCCGTACAGGGTAGCCATTTGGCAAGTCTTTTCGTCCAATGTCATTTGAGACAGCAAGTCCTTGATCCGTTCATCCACTGTGCGGGTAGGATCTTCGAAGATATCCTTCTTGCCATTCTTGTTGAAATCAATCCAGCCATTCCGATAGATGGGCTGCTGTTTCTGAGCGGTAGCATATTGCACCGCCAGGACAGTCAGCAACCCGGTTGCAGTAATCCTGAGCTTCATTTGCTGATATTTATTTAACGCTTAAAAGTCATGCAATGGATTGCAAAACGCCACCAAGATAAAATTATAATCTGAAAAGCAAAGGGAAAAAGTGAGATACGGAAAAAAGCTAAGCAGTTGCCCTCCAGTACATTAATAATTGAAAATGGGATTAAATTTATATATAAAAAGACTACATTAGCGCTATTCATCATCAAAACATCTGTGAAGGTTAAATGATTACAATGCCTTCTTATCAAGCATATAAGGACCTTTTTGAATCGTTATACGGGGAGTTATGTAACTATGCTTTCACCTTCCTGAACGACGATGCAGCAGCAGAAGATGTTGTGCAGGAGACGTTTATCCGGTTATGGCAGCGGCATCAGGATTTGATAGGTATTCCCAATATAAAGCCATATCTATATAGGGCGGTACGGAATAATTCCATTTCTGCGCTCCGTAAGCAGCAGGTGGAACAGTCGCACCAGAAAGGGTTTGAGCAACTAGCAGATATCAGTGAAGAACCATCCGAACAGGAAAAAAGGGAAGCCAAACCGCACTACGAAAAGTTAATTTACGAGGCTATTGAGAACTTACCGCCTCAATGCCGGGAGGTATTTACGCGTTGTCGGGTCCAGGGAATGACCCATCAACAGGCGGCAAATGAACTAGGTCTTTCCGCAAAAACAGTCGAAAATTACATGGGAAGGGCTTTAAAAATCTTACGTAAGTACCTGGCAGACTACGGTTTACCAGTTTGCTTACTGCTCCTGGTAAATTTTATTAAAAACTAAATAGAGGGGAAAGGGTATCCCTGACGTTTTAAAGATAGAGTACACTGTAGTTTATGGAACCTACTAATTATGAATTGATCACTAAAAAACTGTCCGGTCAGATTACCCCTGATGAAGACCTGGAGCTGAGCAAATGGTTAGAGGATAAGGATCATCAGAGAGAGTTTGAGCAACTTGCGAAAATCTGGAAAGACAGTAACATAGCGCCTTTAAAAAGGGAATACAACACCAGCGCGGCCTGGGCCAAAGTAGAGGGAGCAATTCATCCTGGTACACACCAGGCAAATGCTCGTATACGCCCTATGCGTTGGAAATTCGCTGCCGCTGCAGCGATCCTTGTATTACTCGCTGGCGCTGCCTGGTGGATGATGGAATCCCCATCCCACCCGCATGGCCTGAAAGAACTCGCTGCCAACGATGGCAAAATTCGCGCACTGCAATTGGACGATCAGTCCAAAGTAACACTGCGCCCGGGTTCTAGCCTGAAATATTCAGACAACTACGAAGGGAATAAACGCGTGGTAAACCTCTTAGGAGAAGCCTATTTCGAAATTACCACAGACGCATCCCGTCCCTTCCTCGTTAAAACACCCGACAATGCCGTGGTGGAAGTACTGGGTACTTCCTTCGTGGTAGAAACCTCCGACTCCTCTACCATCGTAGTGGTAACAGAAGGTAAAGTGAAACTGAGCAAAAATGGAGATGAAGAAGGCGTAATCCTTACCAGTGGCCGAAAAGGAATCATTAAAAACGGATCCATTTCTGCTATCGACAATGATAATCCAAACTTCTTAGCCTGGAAAACTGGAACATTACAATTTAATGATCAGACTTTAGTTGATATTGTGCCACAATTAGCCGACTTTTACGGCAAAGAAATCAGGATTGACGAAAGTTACCGGAATGTAGCTGCAAAACAAAAAGCAACCATCAGCTTCCGGGGCCAATCCTGTGATGTTGCATTACATGAACTACAACTATTGCTGGGCTTTAAATACAGGCAGGAAGGCGATACAATTGTCATCAGCCAATAAAAATGTAAATCGACAGCCCCTACGGACTTATACTGCGTTAATATTATTGCTACTGATGCTGGGAGGCTTTAATGCCCGAGCCCAGCACAGTAGCGATTCTATTTTAAGCCATCCCTTCACGCCCAAACACACACAGGGCACCATCCTTTCCTTTATCCAGGAAATACAGCACTCTACAGGAATTGCCATCTCCTATAGCTCCAGCTTTCTGCACCTCAACAAAAAGGTACAGTTGCATGGTACGGAGAAAACCACAGGCATGGTATTAAATACCATCTTACAGGGTACTGGCATCCAAGCCGCCGCTGTCAATGGTAAAATTTTCCTGTTACGGGAATCCTCTCAAACACAGTATTACACGCTCAGCGGCTTCGTTCGCGAGGAAACCAGTAAGGAGGTCATCATCGGCGCTTCTATCTATGACCCGATCACCAAACGAGGAACAGTTAGCAATGCCTACGGTTTTTATACCCTCCAAGTGCCTGATACCTGCAACCTCATTGTGTATTCGCACGTAGGATATGAACCCATCCTCCAAAAACTCCCTCCTCCAGATGACGGCCAGTTGGATATTTACCTCTCTGCCCGCAATTTTCTGCAACCGGTGGTAGTGAATGCTGGTCCGGATGATACAATACAATTGCATGCTGGTTATATCAATATGCCGCTCTCCTACCTGAATAGCTTTCCTGCATTGCTGGGAGAAAAGGACGTCCTCAAATCATTACAGTTCTATCCTGGCGCCGGCAGCTCCCTGGAAAGTAGTAGCAACCTACTGATCCGCGGTGGTGGCGCTGATCAGAACTTATATCTCCTGGATGGCGTACCTATCTATCATACAGGTCACCTTTTTGGGCTCTTCTCTATCTTCAATGGAGATGCGGTGAAAGATGTAAGTCTGTATAAAGATGCTTTCCCTGCCCGTTATGGCGGCCGACTTTCCTCCGTGGTGGATATCCGCACCAAAGACGGGAATATGAAGGAATGGCATGGAAAAGCCGTTATCAGCCCTGTATCCGGTAGCGCAGAACTGGATGGCCCGATTGTAAAAGACCGGACCTCCATGTCTTTATCCTTCCGCCGTTCCCTAGTTGATGCCTTATACGGTAAAAACTACCTGAAAGACTACGGCAATTACTACCTCTACGATATCAACCTGAAAGTGAACCAGGTGATTAATGATAAAAACCGCCTCTACTTAAGTTTCTATAAAGGGCAGGATAAAATGCTGATCTCTAGTGAAAATCCTACCATTGACCTGTTTGATGACTATGATTTTTCCTGGAGTAATATCACATCCGCGCTGAAATGGGCCAGTGTGGTATCTCCGCGGATATTTACCAACACGACCGTTACCTACAGCCGCTTCCATAATCTCTTTACGCAGAAATCAATGATCCCGCTGAGTTTCAATGATTCGCTGTATGTAAAAGGCCAGGGCGTTTCCAGGGTGCGGGACATGGCGATCAATAACGAGACAGAATTCACGATCAATAACACACATAAACTTTCCTTCGGTGGCGGTTATACGTATCATAACTTGGCGCCAACGGCCTATAGCACCAATATTGCTTTAGGTGTTGGGGTTAAAAGAGCTGCGCCGACCTACTTTATGTCGGAAGTCAACGCTTATGCGGAAGACCAGATGTCGCTGTTGGAAGATAGATTGATAGTGAGACCCGGTTTGCACATAGGGGCATTGATCCAAAAAGGCGCCGGTTATACCAGTGCCCAACCACGATTACTGGTTAGATGGAAGTTTAACCATGGCCAGTTTATAGAGGCTTCTTATGCCACTATGACCCAATTCGTGCACCAACTGACAACCCCGGTGATCAACCTCCCCACCGATCTCTGGGTACCTAGTACAGATAATATTAAACCAGAACGTTCTTACTCTTACAGTCTCGCCTACGAAAAGAAATGGGATAACGACTGGAGAATTAGTGTAGACGGCTATTACAAACAACTCAGCGATATTGTTACCACCAATACGGTGTTGAATATCTTCGATAATTCCGATCTGTGGGAAAAGAAAGTAATTGCCGGCTCAGGTACCAACTATGGTGGAGAAGTACTCCTGGAGAAAACAAAAGGCCGGTTTACGGGTATCTTCGCTTATACCCTGGCATGGGCATGGCGACAGTTTGATCGCATTAATGCGGGCCGCAGGTACCCTTATAAAGAGGATCGCCGACATACGATTTCATTAGCCATGAAATATCAATTCAAACCAAATTGGTCGTTCAGCGCTTCCTGGAAATTCGCCAGCGGGGCACCGTTTACCCTGCCACAACAAATTTACCCGGATATGGACTGGGCGCGACATATCAACGGTTACTTGGATGAACGGTATTCTCCTTTCTCCACTCACCTGGTCAATTACCTACCGTTCTTTGCTGGGTTGAACAACTATCGCCTACCTCCGGTGCATCACCTGGATCTGGGTACCACCATCTATTTGGGCAATAAATCTCGCTTTAAACATATTATCAGTGCTGGTGTATACAATATTTACAATAGGGCCAATCCGTTTATTGTAAGCTTTGACCAGTTTTCTTACTTCAATACAGATCAGGTATATCCGTTACAGTTATATCAATACAGTCTGTTTAGAACCTTGCCGTACCTGAATTACACATTTAAATTTTGATGAAGATGCGTTTGATGTATTTAGCTGTGTTATCGATTTTATTACTGACCGCATGTGAGTCTGAACTGCCATTGCCTCCTGGCAATGGCCAGCCCAGAGTGGTAGTATACAGTGAACTGACCGCAGGTCAACCTGCAGAGATACGCGTGGGCAAAAGTAAAATAGTGGCACCGGGAGTAGATAATTCTTTTGACTTGGTGCCTGATGCATTGGTAAAAATCCTGAACCGAGATAGCAGCCTGGTAGAAACGCTGACCTTTGCTACAGATACCAGTAATCGCATGAGTATTTACCGAGGTAAAGTGAACCTCAACCCCAATACCTTTTACCGGGTACGAGTAGAGGTTCCAGGGATGAGGGTAGTGACTTCCTCTACCACCATTCCGTCAAATTTGAAGGTAGATTTGTTAGATACCAGTCGTACTATCCTGAACGGCCGCCCGGTGCTACAGTTTCATCTCACCATTCATCCGCAACCCGGACAGCGGCAGTATATAGTAATGGAAGCGTTGAAACAATCCGCTCAAGTGGATTCATTCTTTACGTGGAATGGTGTACGTTATAGCGTAGCTGCCAACGAAGACCTTTTTGATTCTGTGAAAGGTAAGCCTGGCGTAGTAATTTCAAAAGACACTACTTTCCTGAACGATTTCCTGCGTATCCCTTGCTATACCCAGGATGAGAATGCTGACAATAACCAAATTGGTGGTTTGAATGAAAATTATAATAGTATCCTCTTTAACCAGACCAGCAGACCGATTACCACTAATCTCTATATTAACGCCACTGCACTGAGTTCCAACCAGGTGGAGGCTATTGCACCAAAAGGGCGTGTACTCGTGTACGTGAAATCTGTTTCCAGTCAATATTACGACTTCCTCTTAACCTATGAGAAGGTGAAGCGCAACCCAGGATTGAACAGTCTAATCCAGGCAGTTCAATTGCGTAATAATACTTCCGGCGGCATTGGAATTGTAGGTGGTAGCAACCAGGTACTATACCAGTTATACTACGACGAATTATAAACTTGGTCCCATCCAATACAAAAAGGCGCAAATCGGATATTCCCTCTTTGCGCCTTTTTCATTTCCCCTATTAGGGCGAGTTAATATTATAACGGCATCGTATATATGTTATCGCTTGGATTCACATCTGCCGACCAGGTATTTCCCAAACTTATGGTATTGATTTTTTGGGGAGACGTAAAGTCCACGCGGACGGTCTTCTCGCCATGCTCCCAGCAAGCGATTGTTCGGTGCAGCTTTTGGGTAGTACCATCCTTAAATACAATGGTCAGATCTACCGGTACGGGTTTAGTTCCTTTGGAAGTTACCACCACAGAGCAGTTTTTCCCCTGTTGTTTCACGGAAGTAATGGCTAGGTCTGGATAGCCATCATCGAAGAACCAAATTTTCCAAAACCAGTTCAAATTGCGGCCAGATCCCACATTCATACAATTGAAGAAATCATAAGGCTGTGGGTGTTTGCCGTTCCAGGAGGCAATATAATAGTGTAAAGCCTTCAGGAATAAACTGTCGCCCAATAGATCCTTCACATAGAGATATCCCAATGCAGGTTTTGGATAGGAATTGACCATGTAGGATTCTGTCAGTTGATTGGAGGCCGTCATAATGGGCAGGTCTTGAGAACGGCCAGCGATGGCGTTATAAGGCGCCATACCGTAATTATCTATGATAGTGGAATCAATCATTGGAGAAATGAGCCATTCTCCGATAGTAGCCCAACCTTCGTCCATCCAGGCGTATAATGTTTCATTGGTACCCATGTAAAAAGGAAACATAGTATGCATGATTTCGTGATCTGTCAGTTCGATGGATTGTTCCTTGCTGGCCAGGGCATTATCATTGACCATCATAGGGTATTCCATCTGATCAAGTCCTTCGAAAACGGTTTCATGCGGGTAAGGGTAAGGCCAGCGTGGGAAACGATAGCTCATACTTTCCACTGTTTTCCTGGCATAAAAAGGTACGCCATCGAAATCATCATGGTCCTCATTATACACAGCATCCACGCGGGTTCTGCGTTTGGTTTTCGGATCTACTTCCACACTACTTGATTTCCAAACATAATGATTGCTGACAGCGAAAGCAAAATCGGTTACATTATTTGCTTCATAATGCCAGGTATTGGAAGTACTGTTCTTGGTGATGTTGCCATTGGCCAAGTCGGTACTGTCGATGATAGAGATAATGTCGTTGTTTTTCTCTGCCTGGGCAATGCGTTGTAAGTATTTCGGCTGTAAAACCTCAGCGCCATTTTTCAGGTCGCCGGTAGCCCAGGCCTGGTAATTACCAGGCACGGTAATGTCTACACGGAAATTACAGAAGTCGTTATAAAACTCAGTGGTACCGATATAGGGGATTTTGTCCCATCCATTGATATCATCATAAACGGCTATACGCGGAAAGAAGTAGGCAATAAAATGAGCGCCCGTGTCTACCATACCTGTACGGATATGGGACGTTTCGTTCAGTTTATAGGAAAAATCAAGTTCCAGCTTCAATTGCCCCCCAGGTAAGGTTTCAGGGATATCTAACTGTAAGTTGGTACCGGACGACTTTAAGCCCCCCATACTGATACCATTGACCTTCACATTAGCGAGGGCCACACCATCTCCCATATCACTGGCCGCTATAGGCATACCACGGAGGCTACCATGCTGGAAGAGGTTCGGGAATAGTTTGATATTGAGATTGCGGAGTGTATCCGGACTGTTGTTAGTATACACAACAGTTTCAGATCCTGACACCAGCCTACTTTTCGGAGCAAAAGCAACTTTAATATCATAGTTGGCGCGGTTTTGCCAATACTTTGGGCCTGGAGCACCTGTAGTGCTGCGGGTTCCGTTCTCATAAGCCTGCCTGATATTCCTCGGCATATACAACTGTTGAGCAGTTGCCTGCTGGAACATGGTTCCCAGCAGTATGATAAATATTAATCTTGACTTCATATATTTCTGTCTGCCAGCCAAAATTAATGAATATGCAGCTACTGTATGGAATCTTTACGTGCCGGAATACTATCATGTAGCGGGCTGCGGGAAGAATCTGCCGGGACCGTATGTAAACTATCGCTTGTCTGTGCCAGGGAATCCGCCACTGGTCCGGATTTCTTAATGGGCGCTGTGGGGGCTGTATTTCTTTTGCGGGTATAATCCGAAGAATAACCGTTGCGTTTAAGATCCTTCATTGTCTTTTTATCGAACAGGTATTTCGGATGTTTTTCTGGCCTCAGGCCGTCATCAAATTTGGATTCAGCGCCCATGGCTGGGGCGGTGTACACCTTACTGGAGGTATTGCAGGCCAGCAGGAAACAAATGGGGATCGTATACCTCTTTTTCATGCACTACATCTGGGAAAAAGTGAGCATGGGCAAGGGAGCAGGACCTACGAACAATAACGGGATACCTTACACGTTTATTATCCGGTTAAGTAACTATCGGCCATTTTGAAAATCAATCGGCCTGTATTAAATTTAGCGTAAATTCATTGAATGCCCGCCCCATTGGTCCTGAATATTCTTAAATTTAATCTCTATTTTGTTATTATCACAACGCTATGAAAGTATCTACAACAAGCTTCCCCAGTGTGTTTGAAACCGCCTTTGGGAACACTGAAAACTCCAGTAAAGATTTATTGAACGGTTTAAAAATTAAAAAGGACGAAACATGGTACCTGGTAGGTAACATGGCCAAGCGTGGAGGTATTAATCCCGGCAGAGTGACGAATGCTTCTCCCCAGGAGGAAGACTATGAGATACTGTTTAAGGCAGCCCTGCTGAATACCATCGATAAGGTACAGCAACCGATCTCGATTACGATGGGCTTCCCCTTCTCTACTTATAATATCTATAAAGCTGCTGCAGAACAGTTTTTAAGTAAAAGACATTTCCTGGTTGATTATGATACGCAGACCTTTAACAACAAAGGTGCTTTCAAAAAAGGGATGTTTGATATTGAACGATATGAAGTGATTCCTGAGATTGTAGGTGGTATTATTGGTTTGAAAAAAACGATTCCTGAACCACTGGAAAACTTTATTGCCATTAGTTTTGGATTTGGTACCATTGAAGGTGGCATGGCTACCGGCGACGGTCTGATTCATCGTACTTGCTTCAGTTCTCATGGCATCCGTTACGCGATCAATAACCTGACTCGTGAACTGAACCAGAAGCATTATCTGGAGATGAAAAATGAGCATCAGGTAGACGACGCTTTTATGAAAGGCTCCATCTTTACCAATCGCAAACGCATTGACCTACGCGAGATGAGAAAAGGCGTACTGACACAGTACTACAAGGAAGTTGTATCTCCGCTCATGCGTAAATACTTTACAGACCTGGATTTTGAAACTTGCGAAAAAATCTACCTGATGGGTGGTGGCGCACATTATAAAGAATTAACAGACGCCTTCGCAGATGAATTCAGAGATTTTATCCCAGTAGAAGTAGCTCCGGAGCCTGAAAAACTCGTGAGTGTTGGTTATCTTTACAATTCGCTGCGCATTTCAGATAACAAACAACACCGTAGTGTAGGTTTGGATCTGGGTAATGCTAGCTCCATTGTATCCTATTTTGAGGATGAAAATCGGCCAGCACCCACTCCAACTACAACGGCTGCTGCTGATACAATTCCCATTAACCTGTAAATTGTTTGTGTGATTAACGTTCAACATTTATTCCGTAACCTGATTCGTCCCGGTGCTTTCCGCATTCCTAAATCCGTAACTGTCAATGGCGGTATAGACGCTACTATTTCTGGCCGTATAGATGGCCATGTACGCGGGAATGTAAAAACCACGGGGAAGTTAATAATCAGTGAAAACGCCAGTATCAAAGGGCATATATATGCCACAGATTTGGTTATTTACGGAAAAGTATTTGGCGACGTTTATATCAGCAATAAGGCATATGTCACCACTAAAGCATTCGTGAAGGGGGATGTCAATGCCATGATTCTTGAAATTGAGGAAGGCGCTGTAGTAGAAGGCGCCATCCGTAAAAATATCCAGGCAGTGCAGCAAACCGAGGAACCGGTAGTTGCATTGCCTGTAATGGAAGCCGCTGCACCCACCGTTGTTATTCCACCTCCGCAGCAGGAAGAAGAACAAAATAGTTCGTGGTTCTGAGTTATCTCTTTCCTTTGAGCGGTTCCAACAAATAACCCAATCCGTTCATCTTTATCACCAGCAATGTTTCCAGGAGCATTCCCAGCTTTCCGGCAGGAAATCCTTTGCGCTGAAACCATTCCAGGTAGCTGACCGGCAGGTCGCACAGTATGGTATTTTCATATTTGCCAAATGGCATTTTCATAGTCACTAGCTGTTTTAGCAGCTCCGGGTTGGGTTGTGCCAGTTCCATGCTTATCTTTTGTGCAAAGAAAGGAAAGTTTACATAAAAAAAGTGCCGCATCAATTATGATACGGCACTGATAAAAACAAACAACTGAAACTAGTATTATCGACTGAGCAAGCCTTCATTCTGTAATGCGTCCGCTACCTTTTGGGAGAATGCCTTACCAAAAGAGGCCATGCTACCCGGATTAACGGTTTCTGATTGTCCGGACCATACTAACTTACCATCTCTGTTCAGATCGTAGAGGTTAGATTCAAGGAAATAGGTTTTATCAGTTGTATAGTAGCCAGGGCTGTATAGGGCGCCATACATATATCCATAGTAACCCCAGAAGCTACCATACCAACCATATGCCGGATAAGGCGCATACATATATGTACCAGGCACATAGCGTGTTTCTGATTCCTTTTTGACAATAGAGGCCGTTAAGATAGCGGCATATCCCGCTGCACGGATTTTATCCGCCATATCCTTACGGGATACTTCATTTTTCGGATCAAAATTCGGAGGGAACATATCCAGACTTCTTCCTGTAACGATCCCTTTCTGCGCCAAAGTAGCAGCCAGGTTTGTTTCTATTGTTTGCCGGGCACCCATGTCAGAAGACAGACTGGCAATCAAGATTTTGTGATATCCTCCCGCAGGAGCATCATTTGATTTCCAGGTACCGGTCATATGCACAGTAGTACCGCAGGCTCCTAGTAATAATACCAGGGCTAGGGCTACAAAAAGCTGGCATTTTACAAGATGTTTGAAATATTGGGAATACATAGTGCATTTTTTAATGGGTGAACAGTTGTTACACTGCTGTCATTCCTATCTATGACAGGTTTTCTATTAACAACAAGTGCCAGGGTAAAATGTTCTGGAGGGAAGCGTTTAAGCTTTGCCGTTACAGGCTCAGGGGTAAAATATTTAATATGGGGACGTTGTCAGAAAGAGAGAATTTTGATATTTTTGCAAAAATTGTTTTATTTTTAGATAAAATCTAAATCCAATAGCCTAAATGAGCCACCAGTTAAATATTGACAAATTAGACCTACAAATAATATCTGAGATGTCCAACGATGCCAGCATCTCCTATGCAGAGCTGGGTAAGAAACTTTTCGTGTCAGGTGGCACCATCCACGTACGTATTAAAAAGCTGCATGAAATGGGTGTTATCCGTGGTACCCGTTTGCAGGTGAATCTCCGCGCCATTGGATACGATGTATTGGCCTTCATAGGCATCTATCTGGAGAAAAGTTCCTTGTATGAAAACGTTGCGAAACAGTTGTTAAAAGTTCCACAAATTGTACGTCTGAACTACACTACAGGCGCCTACAGTATGTTTGCAGAAATCATCTGCCGCGACAGTGCGGAGTTACGTAAGATTCTGCAAGATGACCTCCAGCATATAAAAGGAATAGAGCGGACCGAAACTATTATCTCCTTAGAAGAAAGCTTCAGCCGCCCTATTAATGTGAGTGCTGCCATGTAATTACATGGTACAGCCTTCAATGAAACATTTCGTTTCTGCTTCTGCGCATCACTCTATGTGGGCGATACGCCAGCAGGCGAATATTCTTTTCGATTTCTGGATTGTGTACAACAGGACGGGTTTCTGGAGCCAGTTCGTCTTTAATGGCAACAGTAAATGCTTTGCGGAAAAAATTAAATTTGAACATAGTACTGGTTTTGCCCTGCAACCGGCATCACCAGTGGAGGAGACGGTTACAGGAGATGAAATAAATTGTTTTTCGTTGCAGGATCTGAGTCCATGTATTTTTGTTTTGATACGATGCAAAGGTAAGCAGAGAAGTAATGCGAAACTGTTAGAATCATTGTAAAAAGTTATTAGAAAGCTCTTAGAAATACGAAATCCCGGTACACTGGCGGTGTACCGGGATTTTATTTTTGTAACCAAATTCTACTTTATTCGGTGGTGGCTTGTTTGCGCGGGTCTCTCGTACCAGCATAAAGCTCATATTCCAGCAGACGACAATCCAGTGTGCTATTATAGAACTCGATGCGTCGTTTTGCTTTGAGTCCTATTTTCTTTGCCAGGTCGAGGTTTCCGGTGAATATATATCCAAAGTATCCACCACAGCGTTGTTTCATGAAATCACCGATACGGCCATACGTTTCTTCCAAAGCGGTAATTTCTCCGAGGCGTAAACCATATTCCGGGTTCATGAATACCACACCGCCGCCATTTTCTGGCACTGTGGTAGCAGCGAAATCACAGACTCTGAAGGTAATCATATCATCTACACCTGCAGCCCTGGCGTTTTTACGGGCATTTTGAATAGCCTGTTCACTAAGGTCTGTGGCAATAATTTTGAGTCCGGGTACTTCCACGATCTGTTTTTCCAGTAATCCTCTCTCCTCTTGATATACGGTATCATCATAACCGTTGAGGTGCATGAATCCGTAGTTATCCCTGAAAAGTCCGGGCCTGCTGTTGGTAGCAATAAGCGCGGCTTCTATAGCGAGTGTTCCGGAACCGCACATTGGATTGATAAAAGGCGATTTTCGGTCCCAACGGGAAGCCAGGATGGTGCTGGCCGCCAGGGCTTCCAACATAGGCGCTTTTCCTGGAATTTTCCTGTAACCATGACGGGCAAGAGAATCCCCAGAAGTATCGATAAAGATTTCAGCGTCTTCATTTTTCCAGAAGAGGTTTACCACAGCCCCAGTAAGCTCTGCACCGGTAGATGGCCTTTTGCCGGTTTTCTCCCGCAGTCTGTCTACAATCGCGTCTTTTACACGCAGATTGGCAAACATACTGTTGTTGATCGTCTCATTCAGCACATTGCTGGTAATGGAAAAGTAGCCATCTGCTTTGAGGATATTTTCCCAGGCGTAGGCTTTCAGTTGCAGGTAAATTTCATCTGCATTCTGTGCCTTAAATTGTTTCAGGCTATAGAGTACCTGGCTAGCACAGCGCAGGTTCAGATTGAGCCGGATACAGTCGTTAATGGTTCCCTGCAAACGTACCCCTGTAACAAAAGTATCTTCTAGGGTGAATCCTAGATCTTTTACTTCCTGTTCCAGGTAAGGAGTCAGGCGCTTATTACATGTGATGGTAATGGCGCCACTTTTTGTATATAAAGACATAATGGGCGCAAATTACCAATTAATTCCAGATTTCGTTGGCAGCAGTTAGTATTACTGGTGCACCGTCGGTAATGATGATGGTGTGTTCGTGTTGTGCAGTTACGCCTCCACGATTACCGGTGAGCGTCCAGCCATCCTCTTCCTGGTTAGCGAAATTAGATTGCGTGGCGATGAAAGTTTCTATGGCCACTACCCCATGTCTTTTGAACCGACTTTTATTTGCATGGTCGTAGCAGTTAAGAATATCAGCGGGAGACTCGTGTAACTTTTTACCAATGCCATGACCTCCAAGGTTACGAATAACAGAATAGCCAGCGTGACGGGCCTCATTCTCGATGAGCCTACCGATTTCACAAATGCGGATACCACTGCGGATAGCATGGATCGCTTTATGGAGGATTAGTTTGGAAGCATTCACTAGTGGCTGATAGCCGTGGATGTCTTCCCCTACCACAAAGGAACCGCCATTGTCGGACCAGTAGCCATCCAATTCTGCGGAGACATCGATGTTTACTAGGTCTCCTTCCCGGATGATTTTTTCAGCGGTAGGAATGCCATGGGCAATTTCATGGTTTACGCTGATGCAAGTCCAGCCAGGAAATCCGTAGGTCAACTTGGGTGCGGAGTTGGCCCCGAATTTTTGCAGCAATGCGCCTCCATATTCATCAATCTCTCGGGCACTCATGCCGGGCTTGGTAAATTTTCTCATTTCTTTCAGCGTATGGGCCACAATTTCGCTGATACGCTGCATACCATTGAGGTCAGATTGAGACGTAATAGACATATTGTTTTGGTATTTTAACAGGTTTCCGAATGGGTCTACAAATCTAACGAAAGTTATGGGGGTAATCTATATACTTTGCCGGAACAAAATCTGTCAGCCAAACATTATTTTCCGACAGCCAGAAAGTAAGTCCTTCTGCATGCATCTCAGCGGTACGGATGGTCAGGATAACAGGAGCGCCATGTCTGCTACCTACTTTAATCGCGGTTTCCCTATCAATGCTCAGGTGTACATGTTGGCGTGACATCCGTTTGATACCATCCGCTTTGATCTGCGGGATCGTACTACCAGTGGTTCCATGATACAAGAAAGCGGGTGGTACTGCTGGTGGCAGTGCCAGGTCGATATCTATACTATGGCCCTGACTAGCCCGGATGAGGGTTTTGGATTCATTGAAAGCAAACCGTTGTTTCTCGTTGGTGGATACGATTTCCTCCAGTTCCTCCATGGTGAAGCGGTAGCTAGCTTTATGGATTAGTTCCGCAACATCTGCCCATCCGTTGTTATCCAGGCGCAAACCGATTGCGCCTGGACTATGTCTTAATATTTTACTTAGAAATTTACTATGCGTTTTCTTTTCAGCTTCATTCATCTTATTAAATCTTAACTATAACGTTCCTGCGATACATGATCGCAATAGGTATCCAGATAAGGAATACCAGGAATAATGCGCTGGCCAGCGAAGCATTGTATGGAGTGAACAGGTTGTTCCACACCGCCTCATTTAACCAGCTTTGTAAAGAGCCTTCCCCTATTGGGATCATGCTCATAAATTTGGGTACCAGTGCCGATAATACATAGGCAGTAATCGCATTTCTGCCGAAGGCCACAAATGGGGTCAGGTATTTATTCCGTTGTTGTACATCTATCAGCCAATAGCAGGTAGCCAATGCCATGGTGCCTAGTCCACCGGTGTACAATACGAAGGAGCTTGTCCATAGCGACTTATTGATAGGGAAAAATGGGTCCCACATCAATGCCAGTACGACGGCAATAAATCCATACACAAACATCCAGCTTACCTTTACGGCATCCTCTCTGTCTTTTCTTCTGAGCCAGGTACCTACCATAACCCCGAACAAGCCAGTGCTGACAGCAGGAATGGTACTGAGCAGGCCTTCGGGATCCCAGGTTTTACTTTGCGACCACAGGTGTGCAGGTGTAAAGATCAGTCTGTCTAGCCATGCTCCCAGGTTCGCTTCTGGTTCCAGGCTAGGCACGCCTGTACCAGGAACAGGGACCACCGTCATCAGCAGGCAATAGATAATCAGTAGTGATCCGAATACCCATTGGATAGTACGTTTGCTGGTTTTGATATACAGGATGGCAATCACACCAAATACTACACCTATACGCTGCAATACGCCTGGGAATCGTAGGGTCGAGAAATCCCATTTGAACATTATTCGCAGCGCCATTCCGATAAGAATCAGGATAGCCGCCCTTCTCAGCGCATGCAGGATAAGTGTACGGTGTTGGGTGGGATCTTCTTTTTTGGATCCCATAGCATACGGTACAGAAACGCCTACAATAAACAGAAAGAAGGGGAAGATTAGGTCTGTTGGTGTACAGCCATTCCATTTACTGTGTTCCAGTGGGGCATACACATATTTCCAACTGCCTGGGTTATTTACCATAATCATGGCGGCAACGGTGATGCCTCGGAAAAAATCGAGCGATAGTAATCGCGGTTTGGTTGAGTTAGTCATGCGGTTTTTATGATCTCCTCAATTTATATAATTTCCTGAGAGAATCATAAAGAAGCGGATGAACGTACTCAATACTACGCAGCCGGTGTGCTTTTCCGATATTTCTTCACCAGGAACCAGGTAATAGCGCCCAATATCAAGAAAGGCCAGATCGTGATCAGGAACAAGAATAGGTTACGTAAAATCTCTGTTCCATCTATCAGCGCATTTTTCAATTCTGTACCAAAGCCCGCTCTGGTCGCCGCTGCCGGATTCACTTCCACTACGATATCAGCTCTGTCGGGCTGGAACATAGCAACTGTAAGGGTCGCATTATTTACATCATCCATCAAGGAAAGGTTATTCAACTCCCGGTCTATCACCTTTTCTTCCTTTTCGTCTTTATACTTGGCAATATCCAACGAAGTCGCTTTTTTATCTGGTTTTGGCGATTGAATAACTAAGTTATTACGCAAGGAATTAGATAAATACTGCATGGTTTTATCCTCATCTTTCAGGGTACGGTGATCTATATACGTAGCCATGCCGGATAATACATGCACCACGGAATCCATACGGTTTACCGGTACACGCAAGGTAAGCTGTGCAACGGTACCGTACATACGAACATGCATAAGCGAATCAGCGGAATAGGCCACATACTTATCTTGGGTAACCGTATTCTCCTGGTGACTCTCTACCACTACTCCATCTAATTCCTTTGTAACCCGCTCCAGCGTGGTAGTAGCGTCGAATACATTTTTCACGCGGCAACGTACATCGGCGGTGCGTACACGTTTGCGGGAAGCCGCATTCAAAGATGCAATATCAGTGGCAAAAGCTACAGAATCAGCTTTCTCCGTGATTTGTTCTGCATTTGATTTGGCTACCTGTACAGTTGATGCGGAATGATCTGGGGCTGCATTACAGGCAGCAAGGGACAGGGCGGGTAGAACCCACAGTGGTATGGACTTTCGCATGGATGAGTGATTTACCTTTTATACTCAAAATCCAGTGGAGGTAACCCAATGACTTGTTAAAAAAATAAAAAGTAAATAGGTTTTTATAAAATGTTGACGTAGGTTTGCGCCTCGCAACTGGTTGTTAAAGTCGTACTGACTGTAACATTAAAAGGGAATCCGGTGCAATACCGGAGCTATTCCCGTAGCTGTAATCCTGTTTTCATCACCTGAAAACTTTTTTCGGAATTACCTCTGCCACTGTACTTCTTTCTAGTGAAGTACGGGAAGGCCTCCGAAAAGAAGGAAAGCCAGAAGACCTGCCCGTTTGCCTCCATCGTCCGTCACTTTCGGGAGAAAAGAAGGATGAATGCCATACGCTTTTTCGTATGCACTATCATGATAAACAAGTTTGCTGCACGCAGTATCGCGAGCTGTTGCACCAACTGTTTTTATATGTATCGTAAAATCAAGAGAATGAACAAAACTGTACGTTTGATGAAAACGCTGCGCCATATTGATGTCCGCAGTTACCAACTGAAACGCCTATACGGCGCACTGTTTCTCGCTGCCACCCTGGTAATGGGATCCTGCAAAAAGGAAGATAAAGTAATTAGCACTCCTTCCAAATATGATAATGGATTCTTTGTTGCAAATGAAGGCTGGTTTGGGCATGAAACCGGAGATGCACATTTCTATTCCTACACAGGCGACTCTCTCTCCTGGAACGTATATAAAACCTCCAATCCTGGCGACAGTCTTGGTTCTGCGGGCAACACCCTGGATTTCGCGACTATCTTCAACAACAAAATGTACTTCGTGGTAAAAGCTGGCGGTCCATTGGCCGTAGCGGATCTTAACACCATGAAAGTCTACAACCGTAACAATACGCTCCCTAAAAACGATGGTCATGCTTTTGCTGGTATTGATCAGTACAGAGGACTGCTGAGCACTGGCGACGGGGTATATCCAGTAAGTCTTACTACACTGGCCATTGATAAAAAGGTAGACAGCATCAGTAGCTATACGGGCGATATCCTGGTAGCTGGTAAATATGCGTTTGCACTGAGCCAGAAAGAAGGTATCGTAGCCTTCAACACCAGTGATTACAAATTTGCAGGCCGTTTCGGCAATGCCAACCAGGGCTTTGCTAGAGCGAAAGATGGGGATGTATATGCAGCCACCGCTGATTCTATGGTACGCATCAATCCTAATACCCTGGAAAGATCTACTGTAAGTCTGGGCTTTAAAGTAGCCTCTCCATGGGGTGCATGGCGTCATGCCAGCATCTGCGCCAGCACAAAAGAAAATGCCATTTTCATTGCGCCTGGTACTGGGTTTACGGGTGGTACTAAAGCATACCGTTATGTGATTGGAGATCCAACTTCCTTGGCTCAGCCTTTTATTACATTGCCTACTGGTCAGTACTTCTATGGTTCTGCTATTGGTTACAATAAGGCTACCAACGAAATCATTGCCTTAACTATTAATGGCGCTTACAGCGGTAATATTAATCGCATTTTATTCTATGATGCCACTACTGGCGAGCTGAAGAAAACTGTTACTTATAATGGCTGGTACTTCCCTGCCATGCCGGTTTTCCGCCCATAGGCTGTTGTTTTTAATGTGGTATAAAAACAGTAGTGTATAAAAACGAGAAGAGACGTCTGCGACGTCTCTTCTCGTTTTTATTTTTTTCGTCGTGCCTGCCCGCTGGGCAGGCACGACAGAAAGGAGTGTTTTGCCTCGATTCCCTTTGGACAAATTTGATGATTAACTGCCCGCTGGGCTGGCACGACAAGCCAGCGTGTTTTACCTTCATTCCCTTTGGACAAATTTGATGATTAACTGCCCGCTGGGCTGGCACGACAGGCCAGTGCGTTTTACCTTATGAAACAACTAGTACACTTCTTTTCCAAATGGTGCAAAGGTAAGCGTGAGCAGCTTGAAATGCTGCCTGGCGAAGGGTATCCCGATGATAGTGATTGCCAGCAGTAATCCGAATACGAGGTGTCCTAATGCGATCCAAATGCCACCAGCGAATATCCAGATGATATTAAATAAGGTAGACAAACATCCTGTAGGTTGCTGTCTTTCCCTCACTTGTGCGCCGAAAGGCATGAGTGTCAACAGACCGATTTTGAAGCATTGCAATCCAAATGGTATTCCGATGATAGTAATGCAAAAGCCAAAGCCTACCACAAAATATCCTAGGGCGCAAAAAAAGCCGCCAAAGATCAGCCAGATTAAATTTCCTATTAAACTCATGTAATTAGATTTCTTTGATCATCCAGACGGTGCAGGCATCGTGACCGGAGTTACCCAATGGTCCAGGCAGGTACTTGAATCCATTTTTTTCATACATCGCCACCGCCCGGGTCATTTCAGGAAATGACTCCAGGTACAAGGAGTTATACCCTGCTTTTCGGGCAGCGGCATAGCTCTCTTCCAGCAATTTAACGCCTAAGCCCTTTCCTCTGGCCGCAGGCGAAAGAAAAAAACGCACCAGTTCCGCACAGCCTTCCGGCAACCCAGGTGTTGGGTAAATACCGCAGCCTCCAATGACCGTGTCTCCCAAAACTGCTACACAATAATACGAGCCAGGTGTTTGAAAAAGCTGAAACAGGTTATCTGTAGTCGGGTCTGAATGGGCAGTTCCTTCTGTTGGCACATCAAACTCCTCTATTCCTCTGCGGATTATATTCGCTAATAACGGGTTATCCTCTGGGCGAATATTCCTGAATGTGATTTCCATCAGGCTACACTTATTTTTATGACTACTTTTTTTACTGCTACGGGAACGGCTATACGCAAATTAGGCATATGCAGATCTGTAGGGAAAAATATCGCAAACTGACCGGCTTTCAGATGGGTATAAAAAGCTGGTTTCTCCGCGAACAGCATATAATCTTCCGTTTCGGAATAAGCCTTTGAAGGACTTTTATCTCCCAGAAAATCATGCCCTATTCTCTCTTCTCCGTTTACCACATACTGGATATCGATGTATTTGCGGTGGGCTTCCATTTGTTCTCCGGCTTCTTCAATGGTGTCGTATTCATTTACGATAGCAAAGATATGGGTACCATCAATTTCATACTTTCCTTTTTCCACTTTACTGAAGTCGGTCTGGCGGAGATAGTCAAACGCTTTTTCAAATTTCGCTCCTAGCACATGATAAAGCGTTGCACGGTCTAATGTATCAAGAATCATAAGTAATTAAGTAAAGGAGGAAAGATACATCAGTTTTTGCAGCAATGGAATGAAAATAAAAAAATTATGTTGCTGGTAGGAAGACATCGATCCGCGTGCCTGCTCCTGGTTCACAACAGGCGTAAATCCGGCCTCCGTGCATCTCGGCAACCCGTCGGCATAATGCCAATCCAATGCCGTTGCCGGCATAGTTTTCCTGCTCGTGGCCTCTGTAGAACCTATCAAATATCCTCTCGGCCATGGTGGGATCAAATCCTATTCCGTTATCGGTAAATCGTAGTCTTAAAAAGCGGATGCCGGGCGCCAATCCAGGGACAGCCATTTGTTCTTCGTCTGTCATTACTTGTGCAGTAATGATCACTAATGGCTGCTTCTTGCAGAACTTCAATGAATTATTAATGATATTTTGAAACAGCCTATATAATGGAAAATGCATCCCTTGGATACAAGGCAGGTTATCACAATGAATATCTGCTTTTCTTGCCTTGATAATGGGTTCTAAATCCTGTAATGCCGTATCCATTATCTGTTGGAGATCTACAGTGGTCAACACGGCATCTGTCAGCGGTAAACTGGACCATGCCAGCGTTTCCGCTATCAGTTTGGATATACGGGAGGAGGTAGCTGCAATACGTTCCAGCCAGGGCATGGTAGGCTTCCCGGCTTCCTCCTGGGCTTTTGCCGCCTGCGTATAAGTTTGGATATTCTGCATGGGTATCTGCAAATCATGGCTGGCCAGATGAGCGAATTCGCGCAGTTCTTCATTGGTATTTTCCAGCATTTTGACCGTACGTTCCAGCTCTGTTGTTCTGATTCGCACTGTCTCTTCTAGTTCCATTTTTAATTGATGCGTGAGCGTGATATCCAAGATGGTCCCAATCAGTCTTTCTACTTCTTCCCTATCATTGAAATAGGCGCGTCCTCGCATATTGATCCACTTGGTGGCATTATCATCATAGCGACTGATGGGGAATGTAATCTCAAAATACCCATTCTCCCTGTGTTTCATGGCACCGTTGATCGCTTTCTTAACAGGGGTGAGGTATTCTGGCCATATGCGGCTATACAACATATGGAGGTTAATGGGGAGCGCAGTGGAAAATCCGAAGATAGCTCTCGCGACGGCAGAAAGCTGTAGTTGTTCTGTCATTACCTCTAGGTCCCATGTACCTAGATTGGTGGCTGCCACTGCCTGTCGAAACCGTTCCTCCCCTTCCTTCACCAGTTGCTGTAGGCGATTGCTAGGAGTAAATTCGCGGGCAATTACAGACACGCCTTGTAATTCCCCGGAGAGGTGTACAGGAGATACCGTTAGTACTAGGTCCAGCGTCCGACCATCCCGAGACAGTCGTTTGGTTATATGGTGGCTTATTTGTTCTCCCAGGGAGATCCTTTGTCGCAATAGCCGGAACTCCCCCGCTTGATCTGGCGGAACGATTAGGCTGATATGTTTTCCTAGCACTTCTGTGGCCGTATAGCCGAAGAGTGTTGCTGCACCATTGTTCCAACTGGTAAATAATCCGTCTGGGGAGAGACTGTACACTGCATCTGTAGTATTGGCTACAATAGCCGCCAGCAGGGAGTTTTGGTCGTTATAGGTAGCTGCAGCCGGCGTCGCAACACATAACACTGCCAATGGTGCTTTGTTACGTCCATAAAGAAGATGCGTATTCACTTGTACCATTCTGCGGCTACCATCATTTTTTTCCAGGATGACCGCCTTTCCCTGGCAGGGTTGCTGGTGCAACCAGGTATAGGCTGCTGGCGTTTCTGAAGGCAGTAATAATGTACCATTGGGAGAATAAGCACGAACACTAATACACCATTGATCTTCGCCTAGTCGGGGCATTCTACCGGTGAGGATCACGACATGTCGATTGACTGCCCGCAGATATCCGTTGCGGTCACATAGCCAGGCTGCGGCTGGAAAGGCTTCTAAGATAGCATGACAATCAACGCCTTCTGCCTGAAGTTCCTGTTCAAAATGTGGTGGAATGGCAGGTACAGTTGACGTTGTATCAAAATTACTTTTCATACGTGGGCTGATACATTCGATGGTAAACCTGATACATTGGTTTTACCACAATAAAAAATACAGGTTCCGCGGAAATACAGCAGGTATGGGGAAGAAATGGGGAAATGAGGGAAAGTTGCAACCTACAGGCGGTCTGCACCGCCTGCATAAACCAGTATTACTGGCAGTTACTTAGCTAATTTTACCCTTAAAGCTACTGGGCCTTTGGGACCGTTACCAACTTCAAAAGTCACTTTCGCGTGCTCCTTTAATTGGTCCAACGCTTCTTTAATGTGGACAAAATAGCTTTCCTGGTTACGGGAATCTTTAATAAAGCCGTAACCTTTTGACTCATTAAAGAAGGTTACTACACCGTTATGAATCGGATCTTCCTCTTCTTCCACCTGTCTTGCCACACCAATTTGTATATCTTCAACGTTTACTTCCTTACGTTTTGAAGGATCGGGTGGCGTACTAGTGAGATTGCCATTTTCGTCCAGATAAGCCATCATATCTTCCAGGCTTTTTCCTTTGTTCTTGTTAGCCTGGCGTTCAGCCTTTTTCTCTTCCTTCTCTTGTTTCTTTTGTTGTTTCTTTTTCTCAAGATCTTTTTTACCGAAGGTTTCCTGTGATTTTGCCATATGCATTGACCCTTTTTTTACTCGGGGGAATTCGGGTCGTTACGAAGATAAGAAAATTATCTGCCATACAGCAGCAAAAAGCACCGCCGGTAATAACAAAGCTGAGATTTCGGCTTTTTTTAACGAGATTCGTACGTAAAATATTCCATATGAAACTCTTCGGACGCAAACGCCCAGCTTCCACTGAAAAAAAATCGATCTTGCGGGAATGGCTCAATGCTGGCTTGTTTGCCATTGTGGCCGCTACGATTATCCGCATGTTCATTTTCGAAGCCTATTGCATTCCTTCGGGTTCTATGGAACGTACGCTACTGATCAATGATTACCTTTTTGTGAGTAACATAAGTTATGGCCCGCGTTTGCCCATGACTCCCCTAGCGATACCGCTAGTGCATAACAAAATGCCTTTTACCACCTATACCCCTTCTTACAGCACTGCATTTCAACTGCCATATAAGCGACTGCCAGGATTTACTTCCGTGAGCAGAAATGATATTGTGGTATTTAATCTGCCTCCTGGTGATACCGTAGCTTTGGAAGTGGAGAGTTCTACCAGCTATTACGAACTGGTGCGCCAAATGGGACGCGAGCAGGTATGGAACCAGTTCCATATATTGGTTAGGCCGGTAGATAAAAAAGAAAATATTATCAAGCGCTGTGTCGGCGTACCTGGCGATACCATCTCTATCAGCAATAGTATTGTCAGTGTTAATCATCAGCCTGGATATAATGCTCCTACTGCAGAAATGCAATACCTTGTACAAACAAACGGGGAAGTGCTGAACCCTGTTCGCTTGAAGGAAATGGGCATCATTGATGAGCCAATGGCTACCGGACAGCCAGGATTGTATCTCTGTAATCTCAGTACCACCGATGTGGAAACCATGAAAACCTGGTCTATCATTAAGAGCCTAACACCGTATACAGATCAGGAAAATGCGGATCCGGCGCTGTTTCCATACGATACCGCTCAGTTTCACTGGAACCAGGATAATTTCGGTCCGGTGGTGGTTCCTGCCAAAGGCGCTACTGTTCAATTGACTACCGCCAATATTCCGTTATACCGCAGAATCATCCGTATTTATGAACACAATGACCTGAAAGAGGAAAATGGTCAGTTCATCATTAACGGACAGCCTGCCACTTCCTATACTTTCAAAATGAATTACTACTGGGTAATGGGCGATAACCGCCACAATTCCATAGATTCCCGCTACTGGGGATTTTTACCGGAAGATCACCTGGTGGGTAAGGCATGGATTACTTGGATGAGTTATGATCATGATGGCATCCGCTGGAGCCGGATCTTGAAAGCCATCCAATAATTGCTAGCTTATTACGGAAACATGCTATCATTTTATTCTAAAGCCATTCTTCTGTTTGAGGGATGGCTTTCTTATTTTTATCATCTCAAAAATTAATATATGCCGGAACCCCGCGATTATAATACCATCAGTCCTTCCGCGAAGGCATTGCTTTTCCTCAAAAGCGTGACCCAAATACCTTATGCGCTGGAAGCGGCCACCATCGTGCATGCACCTGAACCTTTCCATCCGGATTTTGCAATAACACAGCCTTACTTCTGGGCCAGGGTTTTGCATTTTGAAGACCGCTACTGGAGTATTAATCAGCTATTGGAAGAACTCCCTATTCATAATATCTTGGAACTCTCTTCTGGCTTCTCTTTCCGAGGATTAAATACGGCGGAGCAACCAGGGTATTATTATATAGACACGGATCTGCCAGACCTGATTACCACCAAAGTGGCTTTGCTGGAGCAATTGCACCCCGGCCCGCTGGCAGGTAAACTGGAAGTACTGCCTTTGAATGCATTGGATGAAGCCGCTTTCGAAGCAATTGTAGCGCGATTTCCGCCCGGCCCTATAGTAATTGTAAACGAGGGATTGTTGATGTACCTGGATCCGGAAGAAAAGAAACGGCTATGTCAAATCATTCATAAAATCCTGCAAAAACGTGGTGGCTACTGGATTACAGCCGACATCTACACCCGCGAAGAAGCAGCATTTACCGCTAAGTTGTATAGTCGCCCTGATGATCCGTTGATGGCCTTTTTGAAATCCCATAACATCGAAGAGAAAAAGTTTGAGACCTTCGATAGTGCCAAATCCTTTTTCAATGAGATGGGATTTGAGATAGACAAAGAAGCAGAGAAAGACAATACGCGATTAAGCAGTCTCCCCTACTTCCTGAAATCCTTAACGCCGGACCAACTGGAAAAGGTCAAAGCCAGGAAGAAATCCCGTGCCACTTGGCGATTAAAGCCCATGGATTAAGGCTTCACCGCCTTTGCCAATATATTAACTACACTCACCAATTCCTTGTTATTCAGCGATGCGAAACCGAAGCGCAAACCGTTGAGGGGTTTTGACTTATAGGCATAATGGTAGCCATAACTCATGGAAAGCCCGAAGGTGCCTGCTTTGTCGGCGATGGCAGGTATTTTCAAGTGTTTGGCAAATTGTAGCCAGATGGCCATTCCTCCTTGTGGCAACCGGAAGCTCGCCGCATCGGGTAAATGCCTGATGAGTAGTTCTCCTGCCAGGTCGCGGCGTTCCCAATAGAGTTTGTTTGCTTTCTTCAGATGCCTGTTGATACTGCCATTTTCCAGCATGCCTGCTAGGGCTTCTTCCACCAGGTTATCGCCTCCGATGTCTATCAATCGGCGCAATGCCGCTGCTTTTTGGATAAACTTCTCTGGGGCGATCATAAACCCAATGCGTAAAGAGAGGCCGAGGGATTTTGTAAAAGAGCCCACATAAATCACATTACCGCCATGGTCTGCACTGGCCAATGGCACAATAGGGGCAGCGGAATAATGGAAGTCGAAGTCATAATCATCCTCAATCACTGCTAGTTTATACTTGCGGATGATTTCCAGCAATTTCATGCGCCGTTCCGCGCTGAGCGTGACGGTGGTAGGATGATGATGATGGCTGATGATATAGAGCATCTTTATTTTCTTCGTGCGGCATAACTGTTCTACCGTATCCGTGTCTATCCCCTCATCATCCACCGGCACCCGGATGATATTGGCACCCAGTTGCTCAAAGGCAAGATCTGCATAAAAGTAATTCGGACTCCCAACGATAATATTATCATTTTTCTGAACCACCATCGAAGCCGCCAAGTATATACTCATCTGGGCGCCGCGGGTGATCATTACATTTTCTTCCCGAATGTTAAGTCCTCTGGTATCAGCGAGATATTTCAGCATCTGATTCCGTAAATACATATTGCCTTCTGCCGGGCCAAAGGCCAGGTATTTATGATAAGCGGGGCGTTGAATAATAGATCGGCATTCCCGCGCCCAATCGTCGAGGGGAGCCAGCCGCGCATCAGGGAAACCATCGTTGAGCACCAGTTTTGCGGTCGGGAGATTACGCTTCAGTAGCAATGAAGGCGCCTCATATATCGGAAATGCCGGTCCTTCTGCATAAGCATGATGCGCATTATTATAAGAACGTGGTTTTATTTCCGGAAGGTTTAACGATACCATCATCCCCTTTCTAGGGATGGCTGTGATCCAATCCTGCGCCTGTAATTCATCATAGGCCGCTATGACCGTTTTGCGGTGGAGCGCCAATAATTCTGCTAGTACCCGACTTCCTGGAAGATAGGTCCCTGGCTGGATGAGGCCATCCCGGATGAGGGAAATGAATTGGCAGGCTATCTGCAAATAGACCGCTTGGCGACTGGATTTATCAATTCGAATCAATGTTTTATATGGCAGCATCTGGACTACTTATTAATCATTAACTGGACTACTTGCATAGTCCAGATCAAATATACATTTGTATCATTAAATCATAAAAGAAAGACGAACAATAGTATGGAAGCATTAAGATTTAACCTGGCAGAAGTTTATCCAGAGGCCTATAAAGCCTTAGCAGCAGTAGAAGCGTTAAAAGCTAATTCCAAATTAACTCCTATTCAGAAAGAACTGATAAAGATTAGGGCTTCCCAGATCAACAAATGTGCTTTCTGTATCAATATGCATACAGCGGACGCTCGTAAATACGGCGAAACAGAAGCCAGGATTTATTTACTCAACGCCTGGAGAGAAGCGCAGGTATATACCCCCGAGGAACGCGCTATACTGGCGATGACAGAAGAAGTGACGGAAATCAGCAAGCATGGACTGAGGGAAGAAACCTATCAGGATGTAGTGAAACATTTCGGTATAGACGGAACGGCTCAAATTTTAATGATGATTATTGCCATCAATAATTGGAACAGGGTGGCAATTCCTCTTCATTATCTGCCGGAGGTAAAATAATCGTATATGCGTAAGGTTTATTATGCCGACTCAGATGAAGCCATCATCGGTTGCATTGACACCATCCTAGAATTGCGGCCAAAGCTGCAACGGGATAAAGTGCTTGGTCAAATAAAGGACATGCAAATGGATGATGGCTATATGTTGATTTATGCCATGGCGGACGATGATCACTCTAAAGTGGTCGCCATCGCAGGGTTTCGGCATCTCAACAAATTACTCTGCGGCAAACATATTTATATTGATGACCTGTCTACCCTACCGGAATATCGTGGTAAGGGCTACGGTTCCTTACTGTTAAATCATGTGAAAGAACTGGCTATCCGGCAAGGGTTGGGAAGTGTACGTTTGAGCTCTGGGTACATCAACAACGATGCACACCGACTATACCTACAGCATGGGTATATTATGTCGGCCCATAATTTCATGCTGAAGCTCTAACATTGATACATATAGATTGATACAGAATGAGTTGTGCATAGGTTCTACTTATGGGCAGCTCATTCCACTTTGTCGTAATTCGCCCTTTCCAGGTGACGCAAACCACCCCTTAAATTGACGTTTTCACACAGCATCGAAACAAGATGGTAAATGGATATTTGTAATCTGAAAATCCATTTTACTATGCAAACGAAACACAAAGTAGTATCACCAGCAGAATGGGATCTTGCCCGCAAATCCTTGCTGGTAAAAGAAAAGGAACTAACCCGCATGCGGGATCAGGTAGCCAAAGAAAGAATGGCATTACCCTGGGAGCATGTCAACAAAACCTACGAATTCAATGGTGCACAGGGAAAAGAAACCCTCTCCGACTTATTCGACGGCCGCAGTCAGTTGATAATAGTGCATTTTATGATGGGGCCAGGTTGGGCGGAAGGATGTCCGGGATGTTCCTTTAATGCAGACAGTATTGATGGTTCTTTACCGCACCTGCTCAACCATGATGTGAGTCTGGTAGTGGTTTCCAGGGCGCCGTATGAAGAAATTCAGCGTTTTCAGAAAAGGATGGAATGGAAATTCAAGTGGGTTTCCTCCCATGACAGTGATTTCAACTATGATTATCATGTATCCTTTACACCGGAGGAATTGGATAAAGGAGAAGTCTATTATAACTATGCTAAGATACCCAACAAAGCATCAGAACTGCCAGGAATGAGTGCGTTCTACAAAGAGGAAGATGGAGAAATTTATCATACCTATTCTGCCTATGCAAGAGGTACGGATATAATGGTAAATACCTACAATTACCTGGATATTGCTCCCTTGGGAAGGAATGAGGACGGGCCTCAGACCATGGATTGGATGAAACACCATGACAAGTATGTAGTGCAGCCAGTCGCTACGGGCAACGGCAATTGCTGTCACTAAATACCTTGCCATGCAGCATTCTTGTAATTGCAACCGGGTGAGGAAAGTGCGCCGGCCGCTTATCCGGCGCCTCCTCCATTTCATTCGATGGGCCACACCAGGCGTGGTTCTGGCACTGATACCCAAGTGTCCTGTATGCCTCGCCGCCTATATAGCTTTGGCTACCGGTCTTGGTGTACCGATTACAACGGCCAGATACCTACGCTGGGGGCTTATCGTTACCTGCATTGCAGCGCTGCTGTATCTCTCCTTTCGGTATTTACAGTCCAGGCGCCGACGCAGTTACTCTTGACGGTGTAACCGTATAGGTATATTTCTCTTTCGCGGATGGCTTGATGGCTTTCAAGTGAATGCGGTAAATATTATCTCCCCATTTCTGCTTAATCCCTTCATCCTCCATTTTTGTCAATGCCACCTTTTCCACGCTGGCATTGAGTTTAGCAGCAGGGTAAGTCACTTGGTAATCACGGCCTTCTCCGTGAATAAGCAGTACCCCTGGGGATACTATTTCCACGGGGAAACAGGTCATGAGGTATTGGGTGAGACTATCTGTTTTCGTTAGCACCACCTGGTCTTCAATCACCGCTTTCTGGTTTCTCTTCAACTGAACCGTCCTGTTCCAACTGCTGATCCCTGCTTCTTTCGGATAGGCCTCCGCGATATTCAACTGCATTGTACTAGCGCCTGCATTATTGGTGCTGCTTACATTCGTTGCTTTAAATGCAGGGCCTGGCCTTTGCGTATATCCGTTAACGGTAGGCAGGTTATGATAATCGGAGCAGTTGAACCAGATGTCGTAACGCTTGTCGGAGAAGGTTCTGGCAGTGTAGGTACCACGTCCTACATCTATCAGTACTGGTAGCCCATCGTAATACACAATGAAATTTCCGACATCATTATGGTTATGGCTTTCATCATTGTTGCCTCCTTTCGCGGCCACATAAAAACCTTTGGTAACGCCGCCTTTATCACGAGCGATCATTACTTCCAGATCAGGCCACCAATTGTTTGCAGGCAATGGGAGTGATTTCTCTGCACGCTTGAATTCATCCTGCATAAACAAGGAGAAAAGATTACGGTAATACATATACGTTCCTTTCCAAGGATTATGTTCGGTACGTACATAATACGCGCCGAAGCGCATCATATCTGGATCTTTTACATCTTTACCAAAGCGATAAATTAAAGCACCATTCATTCCCGGACGCGGGTCGGCGTCAGCAAAATCAATAAAATAATCTTCACTGATCTGTGCCTTATAAATGAACTGTGCCATATGTTTCACCTTTTCATCCGCCAATACATACTGGAAAGCATTGGCAGTGGCCAGGTTGAGCAGGCAGATATTATCATATAGTGAGGCAGCGGCTCCACTCCAGTATCCCGGGCCTTCATCGCAGCCACCATCCTGCGGATATGGGTTCAGGAACTGATCCAGTGTACCCAAGATTTTGCTGACAGTGGCGGCACGTTTTGCTTCATCGTGTTCCAGCAACAGCACTGAACATAACCAGTTGGAGGAAATCCAAGGATTCCAGTTATTAGGTCGGCGCCCACTACCACTGGAGCCCATCCAACCATGATGCTTAGTCATGAGCGGTACAAAGATCCTGCGATTGGTTTCGTCGTATATGCGTTTCCGTATTTGCGGCGAAACCGCGTCTAACTTATCACCCATAAAATAATCCACCCAGCCCAACAATTCTGCCGTTTCTGCGGAAAACAGCTCTACAAAAGGATTTGCAGCATCTGGCAGGCCGTTAATTTCCTTTGTGCGAGGCAGATGAGCAGATGCGCCCCAGAAAGATTCTTCACAAACAGACCATATCCCATTGACGATATCATCTGTAAAACGGCCTTTATCTTCATACACTTCCGCCATCATTAATGTGGCGAGTACATCTCTTTTCTTGTTGGCAATTTCCTGGTAATCCCTGCGGTTACCGGTTCTGACGATCAACAGCGAAGTGGTTGCCGGAATACCGGGCCATTCATAATGCAGGTAGCTTTCTGCCAATCGGATGGTCTTGGCTGCCAGTGCGGTATCCACATTCGTCCATACCTGACGGTTGCTACGAGCAGGGAATGGCTCCCAGCGATCCCGCGGAATTAAACGCGTACGTAGTTCTTGCTCCGTAAACCGGCCACTCATCAGGTTTTGCGCCTGTGAGGCAACTACCGCAAAGAAGCAGCAGCCCAATAAAAACAGTTTCTTTTTCATACGTGACTAGTAGGTATATTTTCGTTCAGTACTGATGTCTGTTTGCTGTGGGAGATGCCCGTTTAAGGAGAAGGTATTGTCTTTAAACGTCCCGTTGGCAGTGGCGTAGGAAGCAATACCATAGCCACCATTGCATTGCAACACATTGTTTCTTACTTCTATATTTTTATTGGGTGCGTGTAAGCACGGAAAGATCATTCCACCTTTGTCATTCGCTTCTAACAGTGATCCCGTAATGGCTATATCGCTACAATTCAATGCCAGCAAGCCATACATCGCGTTACGCCCCATTTCACAATTTTCTAGTTTGATATTACTTGACTTATCCAGCACCAGTCCGCAGCCATAAGGAGCACCCACCATCCGACTACTATCTACACGTGCATCTGTGGCATGCGTGATATGTAGGTTATGCAGTAATCCTGCTCCTGGCACCACGCTGGAGCCATTTTCATTGAAATCACATCTTTTGATACAGATATGTTCCCCGCCGAAAATTTGTACACCGGCATAGGTGAAATTCTTTACCGTAATATATTCGAGAGAGATATTGCGGAACAACGTTGGCATTTCGGAACGGAAAATAATTCCACCGCGACTCCCATTCGGTTTCCAAGACCGGCTGCTGTTGGGATCATTGCCATAATCCAGGATTGCCATGCCGTCTAGTACTAGGTTGCGGAGTACTACATCATGCATATCATTGCTGGCATTGGTCATTACATCCCGATCGCCGGAAGCCGGATCTATGTGGAGAATCGTACCAGTACCTTCCCCCACCATCGTCAGGTTGCTGGGAATTTTTAGTGTAGCCGTTACCGTATAGACGCCTGATTTCAGGAGTAAAGTTTTGCCAGTACCGGCGGCTTTCTCCATAGCTTCTTGCAAACTATCAGTAGGTGTAACCGTTATCACCTGACCGGAAACTTGGGGCTGAAAGCCTGTGCCAGCGCCGGCCATGTAATGCATTAGGGATATTTTAGGGAGGATATTTTTTTGTACAGTCATAGGATTTCGCGTGTGTACCAGGATGCTCCTGGAAGCTGTGAGTCGGACGGAGTCTGCCACAGCGAATGTTGCAGGAAATTTTACTTTCATCGCGGCAGCATAGCTGACAGCAGGTTCATAGAAATCGCTGAAGCGCATAGCGCGATCGGAGATTTTACCATAGGCAGACACGTGCCTGCCTAGCAAGTAAGCGGCCGTATATTCATAGCCTTGGAGCAAGCGGTGATTGGCTACCTCAAAGAGATTAAGTCCTTGTGTGAGGGCAATATGCGCTGCACCGGCAAATTCTCCAATTCCTAATTGCACATGCCCCTGATCTCGGAGGGTTTCCTGGCATTGGCCTGTTGGATAGATATAGCGGCAAAGACTACCATTTACAGGTCCATGGTAGTAATGATCTACAGCGTTGTTAAATAACTGCCTATCGTCCAGGAATATTGCCATCGCCATTAACGTATGGATCATTGCCGCATCCCAATTACCATTGGCCTGCGGGTAATAGTCTTTTATAACGGGGTAATAAATAGTGAGGAGCATGCGTTTAAAGGCATCCTGTTCGGCAGTAGGCCATTTAGCATCGGTATACTTCAGGATTTCAGCCGCATTGCAAAGCACATGACCTGTCCAGGCCACCATTAATTTGGCATCATTGTAATCGAAGTCCCACAAGTTTTCGGACCAGGCATGTAGGAGTTGCATGGCATTCGTCGCATATTGTTTTTTGCCGGTAATGTACCAGGCCACTGCATAGTCGTAGGCTAGTCCGGCACTTTTGCTGAGGTCTACCCCGCCAATATTCGGGCGGCCATAAGGGCCTCGCATCACATGTGCAAAAGGTTTGACTTCATAGGCTGTATCCAGATTGGTCATCATTCTGTCGAAGGCCCCTTTCCAAGGCTGCTTTCCCGCCAGGACCATGGATTTCATGTAAGCCAGGTCTTCGGACGACTGGTTAATACCTGGATGTTTGAAAGTAGACTGTCCCATCAGGAGTGCTGGGAACAAGAGTAGCAACACAACTAGTTTTTTCATAACGTTTCCTCCTTAAAAAGGCAACGGGGACTATTTTCATAATCCCCGTTGCGTATAGGCATCCAGGTTATTTCATTGTATAACGCTTGATGCTGATCGTCATTCTCTTTTTTGTATCATCCACCACATTGAAGTAGATGTATGCGCGGTATTTACCGTCTGCAGTTTCTATCCATGCACCTGCTTCCTGTTTAATGTTCAGGAAATAATCCGGTGTATTGGTGAAATCCTGCGCCAGGAAGTCTGGGTCGTCGATAAATATACCGTAAGGCAGGCGGGCCAGTTGCTGATCACGCAGGTTAAAAGCTTTTACCAGGCGTACATCATTTGTGGCGCCAGCCGGCACTACAAAATCCGTCAGGTAGTCTTTAGGTGCTGCCGGTGCTACCAGTGCATGTTTGTAAGTAACCGTCGTGAATGTACGATACATGTAGATCAGGTCAATTTTGGCAGGATCTACAGGTTGGCTTCTGCGGTATACTTTCATATCGGCAATGGAGATATAGCTGGAATCTGCGTCGGTTACCCCGAGGTCCAGCGCCATATCCATTTTGGAAACCGAATAAGGGCCCATTTTATAAGTAACCGTTTCACCGTTGCTGCTTTTCGCAGTGAAAGTGAAAGACACCTGTTTTCCACGTGCTGCATCTGGCGCTTGATAGAAGAAACGCAGGGTAGCCGCATTGGTATCTACTGTGAAGTTCGTCGTAGTGACGTTACCGTTAGTTACGGAAGGATCGCCGATTTTCACCGGAACATCCACCCCGCTGCTATTGGTATAAAAGGACCTGTTTTCCAGGTAGGTGCCGGCTCCGCCAGGGATGCTGGCTTCCACCTGTGCAGACACCAGTTTACCTTTTGCTTTTGGAATAGCCATCGCGTAAGCGAATTCGATATAGCCGCCTACCACATTTGGTCCCAGGGATCGTTTGATACAATCGTTTTGCAGTTGGTTCTTTGGAGTAGGCACTGCATAGTCATCATTCTTGGAACAAGCAGCGAATAGCAGCACGATTCCAGCGAAAAATGGTATATATGATTTGAAATTGATCGTCATGGTTCAGTGTTTACCTTGTTTGAACAGTAATGATTACTTTATAGGTTTTTCTGATCTGCCTGTTGCCGGAAATAACCGTGTATTGACGGGGATTAGCGAGGTCAGAGAAATCAGTTTTACCGGTAACTTTCGGATTCAGTTTGCAATCCTGGGCCAGGGAAAACTGCGGCCAAACACTTCTCAGATCTGTTCCGTACAGTACTTCCTGGTTGATCGTACCTGCAGCCGTATCGATTACCGGCGCTTTAGATCTAACCGTTTGGAAATCGGGTCCTAGCAGTTCGAAGTTGGAAACATAGCAATCCGTGCGGGTAGTGATCAGCAGGCCATCTTCATCCACCGGGGTATCGTCCTTTTTGCAACCAGACAAGATGCTGATGCAAGCCATGAATAATGCGCTGATGATAATATATTTTTTCATACAATTCTTTTTAGAAGGATCAGTCAATTATAACCATGGAGTATTCTGCGTCAGGTTCGGGTTACGATCACGTTCACTCTGTGGTATTTTGAAAATATAGGCTCTGGTATAGTCCCTGTCAATCGCATTGTTGTAGTAGCGATCGTTCTGAGCGCCTTGCGTATCCAGCAGGTAACGGCCAGTAGCGCCTACGCCGCCCCAAACTCTTTCCAGTGCTCTCCAGCGACGGAGATCGAAGCCGCGTTGTCCTTCTGCCACCAATTCAATGATTCTTTCTTGTTCGATAGCAGAGAAGAAGGCATTTTTGTCTGCGTATTTTGCTGCGGTCAAAGGAGGCAGGTTACCACGATGACGTACTTTGTTTACCAGTGCTACCGCATCGGCTTGAGGGCCCAATAATTCATTGGTTGCTTCTGCGTACATTAGGAACACATCTGCCAGGCGCATAACAGGGTAGTTGTAATCGCCGTCACTACGGCCTTGGCCAGCATAGTTGCGAATGAACTTACGGAAGATGTAACCAGATTTGGTACCGTCTGTGTTATAGGTGATATAATCGACTCCACCCAGGGTAATTTTAGCGCCCCAGTTTTTATAGATGTATGGTGCTAAGCCGGTAGATTTCAGAGAAGCCATACCCATGATTTTCTCATAATCCCACAGCATACTAGCTTTCATGCGGTAATCGCGATTAGCATAGCTGGCAGGATTCACAGCGGAATTGAGCGCTGTTCTGGCGCCAGCTTTCGCAGGGTCCATTGGCACCAATTTCGGAGCGAAATCGCCGGTAGTGGTTAACTGATATCTGTCTGCAATTTCATAACGCGGATAGATCCAGTTCTGCGCACTTTCTTGTGTACGTCCGCCGAAATCACGCATCAGCTCCTCCCCTTGTCCGGTGTTGGTACCGCCGTGGGTAAAGGTCATGATCATTTCCGCATCGCCATTAGCGATAGGTTGGAACAGGTAAAAATAGTTAGGCAGGATATCGGCGCCGCCTAAAGTATCGATATTTCCTGGTTCTCCGCCACGGAAGAGGGTCAGGCCGTAATCATTGATAACGTGACCAAAATCGGCAGCAGCCGCAGTAAAAGCAGCAGTAGCGGCAGCAGCATCCGGTTTGAAAGTTGTCAGTTCAGGCCAGCCGTTTTTATTCCAGCAAGCCCAGAAGAGTTGCAGTTTACCGCGGAAAGCCAGTGCAGCAGGTTTTGCAGCACGACCTACCTGCGTGGCTTTTGCAGGAAGGTTATTGAAAGCGTAGGTAAAATCGTCCATGATAGAGTCTTTCACCTGTGCAATCGGCATGCGTGACAGCGAAGCAACATCGCTGTTATTGGTATTTACTTTCGTAAAGTAGGGAACATCGCCCCACATAGAGATCAGGCGGAAATACGTCATACCACGCAGTAGTCTTGCTTCCGCAATGATGCGCTGGAGATTGGCCGCATTACCTATTTTCCTGTTGATCAAGTCCTGCGTATTGACGATCACATAATTGGCCCTGTTAACTGAGCCATATAGTCCTTCGAAATAGTTATCGAATCTATCGCCGTATGATTGTGGGGAATAACCCGCACTATTGGAAGGGTTATACTCCTTTGCATTGGAGGAAGTGGTGGAAGTACCACGTGTTTTCGTGTATTCACCCTGACCATCGAAATAGTAATCGCGGTCGAATACGTTTCGGGTGGCATTATATGCGCCCATTAACGCATAGGTAGCATCATCTTCTGATTGCCAGAATTTATCCACGTTCACTTCCGTGGTTGGCATCTGGTCCAACAGGTTCTTTGTACATCCGGTAGCGAAAATGGCGAGAGTACTAGCTACCAGTGCAGTTTGTATAATAGAGATTGATTTCTTCATGATAATAATTTTAGAATCCTACATTCAAGCCTACAGAATAAGATTTCAGCAGCGGATAGGCTGTGTTCTTGTTACCACTCGCTTCAGGATCCAGGCCGCGGTAGCCGGTGATAGTAACAATGTTTTCAGCGGAGCCATAGATTCTGACACTGTTAATTTTCAGCAGTTTCATCAGGTGTTGAGGCAGGGTGTATCCCAACTGAATATTTTTCAGGCGGAGATAAGCCGCGTTATCCAGCCAATAGGTAGATTCATCGCGGTTACCGCTGTAACCACCGAGGCGAGGCCATGCCCCATCGCGGTTATCAAGGCTCCATGGATTATTCCAGTGATCCCAGGTAGCAGCATAACGTTGCGCAGAGAAGTTGGTATTGTTGTAGTTATTCAACCAGAAATCTTTTCTGCCAGCAGCGCCTTGCACCAGGAAGTTGAAGTCGAATCCTTTCCAGCCCACATTACCACCCAGAGAGAAGTTGGTAGTAGGGCGGTCGCGTTGGAAGTTTTTCTGTGCTACTTTATCATTACCATCTACGATACCATCGCCATTTACATCGTTACGCAGGATATCACCTGGGGAGGCGCCTTGTGGAGTGGCATTGTATATATCCTGCCAGGTTTGCGCAATACCTCTGTCGGTGTAAGTATACACGAAGTGATAAGGCATGTTCAAGAAGGTATAACCACGTCCGAGGTATTCATTCCATTTTTCCAGGTTGGTACGGTTGTAGGAAAAGTTACCAAAGAGGCCGTAACGGATGCCGTTACTTAACTTATCGCTCCATCTCAGGTTCAGTTCCACACCGCGGTTGCGCAGGTTACCGATATTTTTACGAGGGGCGTTATAAGCGCCTGTTAACAGGAGAGACATATCAGAAGGTCTGTTCATGTTGGTGGTCAGGCGATCATAGTAATCCAGTTCCGCGTTGAGTCGACTCTCGAAGAAACCGAGATCCAGACCGAGATTGAATACAGAAGTGGTTTCCCAGGTCAAGTCTTGGTTGACCATTTTCTGGTATACCAGGCCTTTCTGGATATCTTTATCCAGGAAGTAAGTAGCCAGGGCGAGGGTGGAGAGTTGTTCATATCTGCCTACGCCGCTGTTGTTACCCAGGGTACCGTATGAAGCGCGCAGTTTACCATTACTCAGCCAATTGCTGGTGTAAGGTTTGATAAAGCCTTCCTCTATAAAGCGCCAGCCTAGGGCTGCAGATGGGAAGAAGCCATATCTGTGGCCAGGTAGGAATTTGGAGGAACCATCAGAACGGAAATCCAGTTCCAGCAGATATTTATCGTAAGCCGTATAGTTAACGCGACCCAGATAGGAACGAAGACCTTCCGTACTAGAGTTACCGCCTGCACTCATGATACTGGTCAATGCCGCATCAATTTCATGGAGATTAGGATAGATACGATCGTTGCGGCTAGCGCTCAGATTGCGGTCGTACCAATACTCTTCACTATATACGCCGAGAATGGTGAGGTCATGATTTTTATTGAAAGCCTTGTGGTAAGTCAGGCCACCGTTCAACTGTGTTTTGTACCCAGAACTGGTGTTATTGGAAATCCCCGCGTTTGTACCATAGTAAGTACGGCTTCCGTTGGACATTGTCTGGAAGTTATAGGCGATAGTTGGTTGTGCAGCGGAATAAGCAAACTGGTTATAATATGCCAGTGAGTAATCCACTTTACCAGTCAGTCCTTTGATAGGCTCCCAGGAATAATACACATTGGCATTCAAACCTTGACGGTTTTGGTTAGTCAGTGCTTGCGTATATCGCATGTATGGGTTGAAAGCTTGCGCATCTTCGCCATAAGCCATGGTACCACCAAATTTTCCGGTTACTGGATCATATGGCGTAATACCTGCGATCGCATATTGGAGATCCACGTTTCCACCATCAGCATCGGTGAAACCTTCTTCCATGGCGTAGACATACTTCGTCCAGTTACCGGCGAACTTCATACCCACGTTCATATTAGAACGCAGTTTATAATCGAAATTGAAGCGTGCGTTATAGCGTTTAAAGGTATTATTGATCTGTAAACCTTTCTCATCTTGAACGCCGATTGAAGCGAAGAAATTCGAAACATCATTTCCACCGCTTGCAGAGAGGTTATAGTTCTGGTTGATACCATTATGCATGATAATGCTCCACCAGTCTGTATTTGGATAGGCCAGTGGATCGAGCATACTCATCGCCATCCACTGATCAATAGTACCATCTTTGAAGTTTAACAGATTGCGTGCAACACTTACCTGCTGGAGACGTTGTTCCAGTGTGAGTGCGCGGGCATAATCTGCCATGAAATTATACGATTTGGTAGGTTGTGTTACACCATAGTATCCGTTGAAATTGAACTGCGTTTTCTTCTGTCCTTTACCAGATTTGGTAGTGATGAGAATAACTCCATTCGCAGCACGGGAACCATATACAGAAGCAGAAGTCGCGTCTTTCAGTACAGAAATGCTTTCGATATCATTCATGTTGATGGAATTGATATCTACATCTGGCATACCATCCACTACTATCAATGGTTTAGCGTTATTTACCGTACCCAGGCCGCGGATGACCAGGTCTGCGCCGTTTTTACCTGCCATACCACTGGATTGTGTGGCAGAGAGGCCAGGCACCATACCTGAGAGTGCAGAAGAAGCGTTGGAAACAGCGCGACCAGCCATTTGCTCATCCACTTTGATAGCAGAAACTGCACCCACCATATTTACTTTACGTTGGGTACCATAACCGACTACCACTACTTCACCCAGCGCTTTCTGGTCGGCCATCATTTGCTGGTTTAATGTTTTCTGATTGTTATAGGCCACTTCTTTGGGTGTGAAGCCCATAGAAGAGAACACGAGTACAGGTGATTTAACGGAGCTGGGTATACGTAATGAGTATGCTCCTTTTTCGTCTGTAACGGTACCGTGCGTGGTACCTTTGATTGCGATGGTTACTCCTGGTACAGGTTGTGATTTTTCATCCGTGACGATACCCGTTAAAACGTGGTACTGGGACGGCTCTTGCTGAAAGAATGCAGCGGCCACATAACCGGATGCACCGGTCGCCGCATGAGCAGGAGCAGTATACGTCAGCCCGGCTGCGGGTATCAGTGTCAGCATCATCCAGTGTAAACGTAGTTTACCCGATGAAGAACGTGGTAAATAGTGAATCATTAGGTATTAATTTTTTAGCAATAAAAAGGCCGTACCGGCAGCACCGGCAGCATACAGAAGATTAATCCATGATAAAATAGCAATAGAAAGCCTGAGCCGGTAGCCGACTAAATCGATTTTGGCAACAGCAAACGTTTGCATGAAAAATGGCGTGTAGCCCTCTTCACTCGTCAATGAAATTTCATACGTGGGAAGATTTTAGTTGTTTCTCTTTAGTTGATTTAGTTGATTATGGAATTTATTATATCAGTAAAACAGTACATCATCAAAAATACAAAAAGCAATCGATTGAAATAAATATTATTTTAACAAAATCTTGATGCTTGGGGCGCATTTTGATACTTTCTAATAAAAATTAGGGGAATTGATAAAATTGTATATTAATTGACTAGAATAATACCAGGAAAAACCTAGCCCCTGAGATATAATTTTGCGTTTATGCAAACAAAGCAGCAAACGTTTCCGTAAAAATAGTATCAAATTGTCTAGGATAGAATAGCAATAAGGATTGCCATCAGGAAGTTTTCCGATAATTGATTACAGCCCAAGTATTGAGCACCAAAGCAAAGATAATGAGATAGATAAATTCCATATGCACATCCTGGAACGTACTGCCCTTCAGCATTACCATGCGTACCACTTTAACAAAGTGTGTAACCGGTATCAGACTGGAAATAGTTCTTGCCCAAACTGGCATACTTTCAATAGCGGTAAACAAGCCACTCATCAGCGCGAAAATCATCATAAAGAAAAAGGCCACAAACATCGCCTGTACTTGATTGGCACTATAAGTGGATACTAGTAGTCCAAATCCCAACAAAGCGACCAAATAGACCGCTGCAAATGAATATAATAACCAAAGCGGCCCCACTGATACAATACCGTAAATAATCCAAGCCACCAGTAACCCAATTGTGAAGATAATCATACCGATGATCCAGAAAGGTATCAGCTTACCAGCAATAAACTCCCATTTGCGTATAGGGGTTACATTTATCTGCTCCATCGTACCTATCTCCTTTTCCTTTACCACATTCACCGCAGTTAAGAACCCTCCGATGAGGGTTAGTAGCAGCACAAATATACCAGGTACCATATAGTACTTATATTCCTCCCGTGCATTATACCAGATGGAGTAAGTCATTTGGATGAGCGGGAGATTAGCAGCTACCGGATGCGCGTCTCTCACAACATCCAACTCGGTACTCTGACTAAAATCATTGATAATATTATTGAGATACGCCCCGCCAATAGAGGCCCTCGCACCATTTATAGCATCAATCGACAAAGCTACCTGCTGCCGCCCCTCACGTACCAAATTGCGCTCAAAAGCGACTGGTATCTCCAGTACCACATCCGCCGCTTCCCGCTCTACATAAGTTAATGCATGCTGATACGAATCCGCGTAACCCACAATATGAAAATACCCGGAAGCGCCTATCTTGGAAAACATCCGAGCGGTCATACTACTATGATCATTATCTACCACGACTATACGAATATCTTTCACTTCAAAATTCGCCGCCATTGGCATAATGATCAACTGTATGGTAGGCATCGCAAACATCATCACCAGGATAATCCTGTCGCGCACAATCTGCCTGAATTCCTTTTGTAGTAAAAATCCCAGCCTTTTCATGAGAGCCTGGTTTTAAATTTCAATAATGCCAGTGACAACAATGCCGTAGTCATTCCTACCAATACCAGCGTTTCTTTCCATACATAACTGAATCCAAGTCCCTTCAGCATCACGGCTTTCACGATGAGATAATACCAACGGGCAGGCACTACGTTCGACAATAACTGCAACACATATGGCATATTATCCAACGGGTACAAAAACCCCGTCAATAGCAATGTGGGCAGCATCATGCCCATCATGGAAAGCAGCATGGCCGCCTGTTGTGAGTTAGCGATATTGGAGATCAACAGTCCTACTGATAAACAAGTAATGATAAACAAGGTGCTTTCTCCAAAAAGCAGTAGCATACTACCTTTAATGGCTATATCCAAGAAGCCGACGGACAACACCAGGATAAAAGTGAAGTTCACCAAAGACAATACCAGGAAGGGTATTGCCTTAGAGATCAATACCATGATAGGATTAAACGGCGATACCAACAGTATCTCCATCGTCCCTAATTCTTTTTCGCGCACAATGGAAACGGAAGTGAGCGTGGAACACACAATCATAAAGATGAGGGCGATCACGCCCGGTATAAAATTCAGCGACCCATTGCCTTCGGGATTATACAACATCCGTAACTGCGGTACTATTCCTGGCGGCGCATTGGCGCCAACCGCCAACGATTGCTGGTAGTCTCCCAAAATTGCTGTCAGATAATTAATAATCGTTTTAGCAGTATTCGGGTCTGCTCCATCTGCTACTATCTGCACATTTGCTTTTCCTTTATGTTGTAAATCTTCTCCGAACTGAGGGGGAAATATCACCACACACCTGACCACTCCTTTTCGGAAAGCGGCGTCTATCTCCTCTCCTGCCAGGGTTTTCTCCTCTGTGATAAAATATACGGACGATTTAATTTTATTGATAATCCTGGTAGTATTCGCATCCCTGGATTGATCGCTAATGATAATATGTGCGTTCTTCACTTCGCTGGTAAGGGCATATCCAAACAACAGTATTTGCGCTACCGGCAGCCCAAACATAATGAGCAATGTACGCCGATCGCGAAATACATGATAGAATTCTTTCCTGATAAATACCAACAACTGTTTCATAATCGTATCAGTCTGATGAACGTTTGGCGCCACGCGCCAACTGGTAAAATACTTCTTCCATATTATTCGCCTGAAAGCGGGCTTTCAGCGCCTGTGGCGCATCCAGTGCTTCAATCCTGCCATCCACCATGATCGTTACCCGGTTACAATATTCCGCTTCGTCCATATAGTGGGTGGTTACAAAAACTGTGATGCCAGCCGCTGCGGCTGCATATATCATATCCCAGAACTGTCGCCTCGTTACAGGGTCCACACCACCGGTTGGTTCATCCAAGAATACGATCTGTGGCCGATGAAAAATAGCCACAGAAAAGGCTAGTTTCTGTTTCCAACCTAATGGTAGCTCTCCTACCAGTTTACGTGATTCTTGTTGTAACCCCAACTGGGTGATCAGCTCATCGCTGCGTTCACGGATGGTTTTACGGGAGAGCCCATATACGCCGCCGTAAAATTCTATATTCTCCAATATGGTCAGGTTCTCATAGAGGGAGAATTTCTGACTCATATAACCGATATTTCGTTTGATGGATTCCTGTTGTTTGTAGACATCAAAACCTGCTACGGTGGCCGTTCCGCTGGTGGGGTAAGATAAACCACAAAGGATGCGCATCGCCGTCGTTTTGCCGGCACCGTTAGCACCGAGGAACCCGAATATTTCACCGCGACTCACCTCAAAAGAAATCTTATCGACTGCGAGGAAGTCGCCGAACCGTTTGGTCAATTCCTTGCATATGATCACCTGTTCAGCCATCGGTTTGTGTTTTACGATTCATTAAACGGATAAAAGTATCCTCAATTCCTGGTTCTATTGCTTTTACCTCCAACCCCTTATGGCCATGTGCCTGCGCGAATTGCAGCAGTGCCGCTTCATCGCCGGGTTTATCCGCTTTCATGGTCAGATGCAAATATTCTCCAAAAGCATAACAGGAGTCTACGGTATCGAGGGTACGAAAATCTTGCACTAGTTTGTAAATATCATCTGCCTTCGCAGCGTATAGTCGTACAGGATAGCTTTGAATAATCTGATCCGGCGTATCCACTTGCATAATACTTCCTTCTTGTATCAATGCAATGCGCTCGCACAAGATCGCTTCATCCATATATGGTGTAGATACCATAATCGTAATCCCTTGCGCTTTCAGTCGGTTGAGAATATCCCAAAACTCGCGCCTGGACACCACATCCACACCGGTTGTAGGTTCGTCCAGGAAAAGTACTTCTGGTTTATGAATCAGGGCACAGCAAAGCGCCAGCTTTTGTTTCATACCACCTGATAATTTCCCGGCACGTCGATCATTAAAAGGTTTTATCTGATCGTAGATATCTTTTATTACTTCATAGTTTTCAGCAATCGTAGTACCGAATAAAGTAGCGAAGAAAGTCAGATTTTCTTTGACGGTGAGGTCCTGGTAGAGGGAGAATTTACCAGGCATATAGCCTATCTTATCCCGGATTTTCCGGTAATCCTTTACTACATCAAGACCTTGAACGGATGCCGTTCCTTTATCCGCCAACAGCAAAGTGGTGAGGATGCGGAATATACTTGTTTTACCTGCGCCATCGGGCCCGATCAGGCCGAATAGCTCCCCCGACTTCACCTGCAGCGACACATTATCCACTGCATGCACCTTTCCCTCATTGTAGGTTTTCGTAACTCCTTCCAGGATAACACTATTCATGGACTGTCATTTTAAATGAGACCACAATGCTTCGCCGTACATGCCTATTTTGATAAAGCCGTCGTTCACCACTTTGATTTTTACTGCATACACGAGATTGGCCCGTTCGTTTTTCGTTTGAATCGTTTTAGGCGTGAACTCAGATTTATCCGAAATCCAGGTGATGATACCTTTATAGTTTTTATACTCTTTTTTTCCTTGGTCAATGCGTACCTGTACTTTTTGTCCCAGACGGATTTGCGGGAGTTGCGTACCATCGGCATAAGCGCGGAGCCAGATCGTATCTGTGTTTGCAATTTTATACAGCGGCTTTCCTATGGTGGCCAGCTCTCCTGCCAGGGCGTAGCGCGTTAACACCGTACCAGTGATAGGATTGATGATGAGTCCTTTTCGGATTTGTTCCTGGTATTGGGCTGCGGCCATTTGCAGGGGTGCTTGTTCGCTCAGCACTGTTCTGTTTTGTACGCGGGTATTATAATCATCGAGTGACATTTGTTGTTTGGTGGCATTGATTTGTTTACGCATCTGATCCACCTGGCTATTGAGGTCATCCAGTTGTTTCTGCGTAGCTGCGTCTTCCTTTACTAAATTCGTTGTACGCTGTTGCTCCCGCAATAACTGCGCTAGTTGGGATTCTTGCACCTCTAACTGCTTTGCCACCAGTTGGTTTTTCTCAAACGGACTGCTGGTTTTCTGTTGTAGCGCAGCGATGGAAGCTTGTACCTGATCTCGTTGGAGGGTAGGGATTTTCACGTCTATCTGACCAACGGTATCGCCTGCACGAAGCCCCGTTCCTTCCGGCGTCTGGAGGGCGAGGATTTCCCCGTTTTGTTGGGCGGAAACGATTACCTCATCTGCCTCGAAGTTACCGGCTGCATCATAAGGGACGCCTTTATTCCCACAGGAATTGAGCAGGAAAAGGATAGCTGCCAAGGAGAAAAATGATTTCATACTATATGAATTAATTACCGGAAGTAAATTTATGCTGATAGCTGGCCTGCAATAGTTGAAGTTTATGCAGGATGAGTGCTTGTTTTGCCAGATTTTCTGCGTTCAACTGTGCGATGTAATCATGTACCGTGATGACGCCATTGTCTAGTTGCGCTTTCGCAGATTGTTTAACAGATGCCCGTAGGGCGATAGCCTCTTCATCTTCCACAATGATCGCTCTATATTTACGCATATCGCCATCTTCCTGCGCCAAGGAAAGGCGCGTATTAAAGAGAAAAGTTTCTTCCTCCACCGTAATAGACTTACGATTATTCTCCAGGATGCGCTTGTTATTTTTGAGTCCGTATAAACTGCCCAGGTTCCAGTTCATGCGTAGTCCTGTCATATACCAAGGTCCGAAGCTGTTATCCAGGAAGTTTAGGGTAGGTCGGCCATAAGCGCCCTGGAAGAAAGCACTGAACTTAGGGAGATAATCCGCCTTCAACTGCTTTTCTTCTGTGTCCATTACTTTGCGGCGGTTCTTATACCAGTCCAATTCCGGCCGATGAATTTCCGCGGAGATAGGCTGTTCTACGGGCATTTGCAGTTGTGTATTCTCTGGTAGTTCTTTACCAATGAAGATGCCCAACATTTTCATATAGGCGCTACGGTTAGCCTTAAACGTAATGTCTTGGGAACGTGCCGTCGACATCTCCGCTTTCAGTTCATCTACATTACTCCTATAAGCGGTACCATTACGAAGCGATGCGCTTACCTTTTCAATGGCATTATTGAGATCGGAGATACGGAGTGCATTTTGTTTCAGTTGTTCATCCATTAGCAATACAGAGAAGTACAATTGATTGATACGATCTCTGATGGCATACATGTTCACCGTTACATTTTGTTTATCTGCCTCTTCGTTGGCGCGTATATTCTCTTTTCTATAGTGGGCGGCGCTTCCATCATAGATCGTTTGAGACACCTCTCCTACTATTTTATATTGATCCTTACTGAATACCGGCAACTTCACATTAGCGCCTGGAGGCAGGATATTAGGGAATTGTACCACATCCGACTGATAGGTAGCAGCGCCTGAAAAGCTGAGCTGTGGCAGGTATACCTTGCCTGCATTTTCCAGGGAATATTGGCTGGTGGTTTTCACCAGGTCGTAACGTTTGATGAGTGGGTAGTTCTCTCCGGCCAAACTATAGCATTGTTCCAGTGTGAGATCCTGCGCTTGCAGCGGTGCAGCGACCAGGACCCATACCACCAGTATCAGCCATGTATGCAGCTTGTATACCATGATACCTGAGATTAGTATATTGGAAAAAATGATCTGTTACATCATTGCTTTAATCCAGATGGCGACTTTCTTCTTCCGGTCTTCCATCATTGCTTTGAACATCTGCATATCCACAGCGCCCGACCGGATCAAGAGATGCCTGGCTACAAAGGGCAGGATCAGCATGCTCATCATATTCATCACTAGGTGCAGTGGTTCAATGTCCAGTTTTCCTTGTGCCCTTCTTTCCTGTAACTGTTTGACAAAATAGGAATGCAGCATCACGTTGTTTTCCACCAGTTCCTTTCCGATATCCGGTGAACTGTTTGCCACGCCATTCATCACAAACAGCGGCAGATCGGGATGTCCCATTAGCATATCCAGTAATTCTACACAAACGATATCGATCTTTTGTTCAGGTGTGGTATGTTCATCGTTGAGGTGCTTACGCATACCGGATAGTAACTGCTGTATGCCCTCTTTCATGATGATATCGAAGAGTTTCTCTTTGCTGCGGAAGTAATAGTTCACCAATGAGAAATTGATATCCGCTTCCGCCGCGATATCCCGCACCGTAGTGGCCGCGTATCCATTGCGTGTAAAGACGACCCTGGCCGCCTGTATAATCTTTTCCTCCGCAGAAGCGTCGGCAACTTTTTTCTTTCTAGCCGCTTTTGCCATTGTCTGGGATTTGAAATCAAAAGTAGCACTTTGATTAAAATTAAACAAATGTATTAAACAATTGTTCAAAATCGGGAGACACGATTCTCTTAAAAACAGTATAACAAACTAATCTACAATTAGTTATGAATTATTCTTAAGCAGGTTTATTTATTTTATAGAGGACGTGTGGCATCAATGGGTGGTGGGTTGGCAGACTGGGGTGGTTAAATATAGTTAAGAAGGTCATCCCTATTTTTTGCATGACTCTTTCTGAGCGTTGGTTGAGGGTGGCGGTAAAAGACACTACTTCCTCCAGGCCCAATTGATCAAAGCCGTATTGCAGGCAGCGAATGGCTCCTTCAGTGGCAAGTCCGGCGCCCCAGGCTTCGGCGCGCAGGCGCCAGCCAATTTCCACGCAGGGAGTGAACGTGGCTTCAAAGGCTGGATGTGAGAATCCGATGAAACCGATGAACTCCCCTGTAGCCAACAGATCAACGGCGTATAGTCCGTAGCCATACTTGGAAAAGTGTAGTTCCATACGATCCATCATAGCGCGTGTATCCGTAGGCGTTAGTGTATTGGGAAAGAATTCCATCACCGCCTCGTTGACGTTCATAGCTGCAAAGGGCGCTTCGTCTCCCGACAACCATCGTCTGAAACCCAGGCGGGCAGATGTAAAAATGTAATCTTTCATACCTGCAAGGTACAAAATAAGAAAATGGAGAGATGCCTGCGACGTCTCTCCATTTTCTTATTTTTTGTCGCCGCTGCCCACCGGGCAGCGGCAATAGGCATTAGATTTCAGTTTGCATTTACCACCCAGGATTTGCACTCAGGGCTTTATTCATATCTCTTTCTGCTTGTGGGATTGGCCAGAGATAATCCCTTGGATCGAGGAATACGCGTACCTCGCGCTTCATACGTTGCGTGGCGCTTGTGGTATAATCTGGAATATCATTCAGGTCTGTTTCAGAACCGGCGCCACCAAAGGAAGGAACAGCAGCAGGTGCAGCCACAGCCGCCGCAGCGCCATATATTGTCATGTTCATAGCCAGTTTACCTGTCTTCCAACGACGCATATCAAACAGGTGGATACCTTCTGTGGCCAGTTCCACCACTTTCTCTCTACGTACCAGTTGACGCAGTTTTTGCTGACTACCAGCTACCAGCGGGTCTACTACGGGCATGCCTGCACGCTGACGCACCCGGTTGATGGCATCTGTTACGGATGCATCCAACTGATTCAGTTCAATCTTTGCTTCTGCATAGGTAAGCAGGATTTCCGCAAAACGCATGTAAATGAAACCTGTTTTGGAGGTAAAGGCATCTTGCCCTTCATCCAAGGTATATTTCGCCCAAAGGTAGCCTACGCCGTTCTTCACGGGGCCATAGATATTGGATTTGTCCGCATTACTGCTATTATACCAGGTATTGCTCGTGAAGTTAAAGAAGCTGGTGGAATCTTTGTAAATGCTGTATACGCACCTTCTCATCGCACCACTCACTAGCATCGTGATCGTATCACCATCCATAGTAACCGTGCTTTTCAAGCGTGGGTCACGGTTTTTGGAAGGATTTGCAGGATTATACAGTGGAGATTCATCGATGCGTTTACCATCAATGCATTCAAAACGGTCTACCAATGTCTGAATAGGAAAACGACCACTTTGTGCCGATAAAGCACGAGAACCTTGCCCTACGGCAACGAGACTGGTAGGATTGGCCTGATCATCCGGGAAAGGCAGCATAAACAGGATTTCTTTACCCGCGTTTGTGTTCTGTCCTGCTTTTTTGAATAGGTTAGCAAATACAGGATTCAAACCATATTGCGCACTCTTGATCACATCATTAGCAGCGGTAGCCGCTACATCATAGCGTTGTAACAGCAGTGCCAGCTTGGCTTTCAATCCCAATGCGGCCCCTTTGTTCACCCTACCCTGATCCGCCATTTGCCAAGGTAGCTTTGCAGCAGCACTGTCCAGATCATTCAAGAGATAATCTCCTATTTTATTTTTGTCTGTTCTTACCTGGGTATAGAATTCTGTTGGCAGCAAGGGCTTGGTATAAAATGGTACATCCCCGTACAAGCCAATCAGATGGTAGTAGGCCCATGCGCGTAATACCAGTGCCTCCGCTTGCATGCGTGCATAGGTATCCGGCAGCATATTACCTTTTGCTCTTACCATACCATCCAATAGGTTATTGGCAAATGATACCGTTTTATACATCAACTGCCAGGAGGTTCCTATAGTACCTGTGGTGGCGTCATAGGCTCCCGCAGCGATGCCAGGGTTTCTTTCTAGCCCCAGCTCCGTGTATTGGTCAAACGATATTTGAACGGGAATGCTGTTGTTTAGGTTCCAGTAAGTGCTGCTGTAGACGCCTGTCAGGCCCAATGTCACCTGGGCTTCATTGGTATAATACGTGGATGAGGACGGGCTATCCAGCGGCTGTTTGTTGAGATCCTTCTGACAGGCACCGAGGGCAGTTGCCAGGAGGAAGAATATACTGATGCGTTTCATCGCAAAATAGTTTAGATAAATTAGAATTTCAGGTTAATGCCAGCGGTATACGTTTTCATAACAGGATAGAATTCCCCGTTGATGTTATTGATTTCCGGATCAAATCCAGGCGCGTATTTGGAATGCGTAAACAGGTTACTACCGCTCACGTATACACGCAATGAGTTGATTCTCGCAAACTTCAACTGCTTGCCATTGAAAGTATAGCCCAGTGAGACATTCTTCAATCGGAAGTAGGCCCCGTTTTTCATCCAGAAGGAAGAGGTAGGGAAAGAAGGATTCTCCGTCAGACGCGGATAAGCGGCATTAGGATTATTTGGCGTCCAGAAATCTTTCTGCCAGGTGTACATCGTACCGATGAAGTCTGCAGAATAGAATGCCCATGCACCTGTACCACTTACATAGTTATCTCTTTTGCCAACCCCTTGGAAGAAAACATTCAAGTCAAATCCTTTCCAGGATCCATTGAGGTTCAGGCTATACTCATAGTGCGGCATATTATCTCCCAGCACTACGCGGTCGTATCCATCAATTTTTCCATCTGGCGTACCATTCGGTCCACTGATATCTTTGTAGCGGATATCTCCTGGCTTGGTAGTACTCTGATAGAACGGCCCTTTCGTTACTTCTGCATCATTCTGGTAATAACCATCTGCTATATATCCATAATAACTACGTATAGGCGATCCCGGTGTAGTGATAAATGCGCCATCGATGATATTCACGCCACCCAGGTCTTTCACGCGGTTACGAACATCAGAGAGGTTCAAACCTACATTATAGCGGAACTCCCCTATATGATCTTTCCATCCCAAAGCCAGCTCCCATCCTTTGTTTTCCATGGAACCGATGTTGACATAAGGAGGAGTTAGACCCACATAATTCGGAATAGGTTTTTTCAACAACATGGCCGACACTCCTTTCTTATAATAATCGAAAGTGAGACTCAGCCTGTCTTTCAAGAACACCATATCCAGACCAATATCCTGCTGCGTAGATTTCTCCCAGGAGATCATCGGGTTGGCAGCAGCGGTTTGTGCGACACCGGAGTTATTGCGACTATTGAAATAATAGTTATAATCAGTGGTATTCAGCGTGGCTACGAAAGGATAATATTCAGGTAGGGACTGGTTTCCGAGGGAACCGTAGCTGGCTCTGATTTTCGCGAAGCTGATGACATTTGTTAGGCTGCTGAAGAAATTTTCTTGACTCAGTATCCATCCTGCGGAAACAGACGGATAGTATCCCCATTGGTTATGAAATTCCTGTGAGAAACGGGAAGAACCATCTGCCCTTCCATTCAATTCGAGGAGGTACTTTCCACGGTAGTTGTAGTTGAGTCTCCCAAAAAAACTCTGGAGAAAATACTGACTAGCGCCGCCGCTGTTGTTGAAGTTTTTCGTACCAATACCCATGTATGGATCATTGGAAGGAAAATCTGTACGGGAAGCACCCAGGGAAGAAACGCTGAAATCTTCCGCCTGATAACCCGCCAGCAGCTTCAGTTCATGGCCACCGAAAGATTTACTGAATGTACCCTGAATGGTATAGTAGTTCAGTTTATTATTTGAATAGCTTTCTGACAGCATGTTTTGTGCAGGATAATAGCTATCAAACGCCAACTGATTGCTGGTATAATCTGGGCGGTATACCGCATAGTTCTGTGTGAACTTCTTATTATGTGCGTTGTACGTATTGTTAGAGAACCAGGCTTCGAATTCCAGTTCTTTAATCGGTTTATATACGAGCGTAGCTTTCAGGATATTGGAAGGCGTTTCATTTAGATTGAAGCCGCTAGCTTCTGCTTGTCCGACGGGGTTGCGCTTAGCGCTTTGTCCGGCATCGCCATATTTTCCATCGGCGAATTTACCTGCCGCATTGGCTGGCATCCCCAGCATCTGTTTAATAATAAACTCCGGAGTAGCGCCACCAGGTTCGTTTCTAGCGGATTTATTATAGATGAAGTCTCCTTTCATACTTAATTTGTCGCTGATGCGGATATCTGCATTCATGCGCAAATCGTAGCGGGAATAGTAGGTATTGGGTGTAAGACCTTGTTGTTTCAGATAGGTGCCAGAAGCGAAGAAGCGGATATTTTCACTACCCAGACTCAGGTTCAGGTTATGATTTTGCATCATGCCTGTATTGGTCAGGATCAGTTTTTCCCAATCCGTATCGAAGTAATTGAAATTATCTGCCGGATGTTGTTTGTATTTATTGATCAGTGCAGTATCAAAAGCGAAAGCATTTGGATTGTTGGTAGTGTTCTGGCGAGCGATGTTCGCGTATTGCATATGCTCTATGGCATTCACTTTCTCTGGCAGGTTAGTAGCTGCCTGTTTGGCTACAAAGGCATTGTATTGCATGGCAAGTCCCTGCCCTTTTCCGCGGCGGGTAGTTACCAAGATTACCCCGTTGGTAGCGCGGGAACCATAGATGGCGGTGGAAGCCGCATCTTTTAGTACCGTCATGCTTTCAATCGTATTTGGATCTATTTGATCTAGGTTCATCTGCACACCGTCTACGAGGATGAGCGGGCTGGAACCTGCGTATACAGAGCCTTCGCCGCGAATGCGAATACTGGCGCCATCTGTTCCGGGTTTACCGGATTGTTGAGTCACCATTACGCCTGGAACAAGACCTTGCAATAGATTCGAAGCAGAAGCTACTTGTCTTTTGGTAAGATCTTCTGTTTTTAATACCGTGAGTGCGCCGGTGAGATTTGCTTTCTTTTGTGTGCCATAACCTACTACTACCAAGTCTTTCAGCGCAATAGCCTGACCGGAGAGTTGTATTTGCAAGTTGGTAGCGGTACCTACAGTTTGTTCCGTCTGGTTATATCCGACGATCGAACAGATCAGAATATCTTGCGGACCGGCATTGAGTGAGAATACTCCTTTGCCATCCGTTTGTGCCGCGATGGATTTTCCTTTCACCCTGACCGTAACCCCGGGGAGAGGTTCACCACTGTCATGGTCGGTGATTTTGCCGGATATTTTACCGGATTGCCCATGTACTGCGGTTGCAAACAGCATGAGCAGCATAAGACACGGGATAAGGAACCGTTCTTTCATATGCGTCTTTTTTTTAGTGATAGATAGCATCGTTGTGTAATTCATAAGTGAAATGACAATATTGATCCGGACTATGACATAGTCGGTTACGACGTCCGTGGACGCCTGTTTTTATTTTGGTTTCAGGAAAGTTTATCTGTGAAGACGTCCCTGATGTTTGGTTGATGTTCTAATACAGCGCAGTGTGAATATATATATTTTTATTAAACTACAATATAGTTAATATATTTTTTTATTAAGTTTATTTGGAGGTAAATGGAGGGTTGGCTGTCTCTATAATATCATAATTACATAATAATCAATCTATATAGACATATAAATTATTATATATTCCTAAAGTAAACGCCAAAAAAAAATTTAGCAGAAGATTAATAAAGTATCAGTTTGATAAATAATTTTTTTAAAAAGATTAGTTATTGCGCACAGTTGTAATCCAAGATTTGATCATTGTTTGTTCTTGTTCAGACAGTGGGTTGCCCTCTCCCATTGGCATTCTTTTCTTTACAAATACTTGTTGGTAGATATCGGCAGCATTGGTATCCATATTTTTCTTGTTAAAAACGCGATAAGGGTTTGCAACGCGATGGCAATAGTTACATTTGGTTTCCAGGACTTGCAATACCGCTTTTTTATCGGTGTCAGCATTCATACTAAAGAAGGCAGGTAATAAGAGCAGCAGTTTCATGTTCATTTTTATGTAAAACTACTGTGGCGCTATCTCGGGAAATAGAACGAAACCGACAGCCTTCAAAAAAGAGATAAAATATCAAAATGATTTTTGTTTGATTACATTTCGTTATCTTTAATGAATTATCGACCGCAAGACAGGTATTTTCCCCGAAAGCCGAATAACTCCCAAAACACCCTATTATAACCGCAAGCAACTACCATCTATTCTAACAATCGAGATTTATGCGATACTTATTGTCATTGTCATTGATTCTCTGTATCTGCACTTTTGCTTTTGCTCAGCGGCCTATTGCTGCAGCAGAGCTGTCTTTCGCCGCTATGGCGCGCGATTCTTGCAGGTCCGCCTTCTTACACTTCCTTGATAGTGCCGCTGTTAGTTTTTCTAAGGGTATTATCCGTAATGTGCATCCACAGTGGCTACAACTTCCTGAGCCACAAATTCAGCTTTTTGGAAAAGCGGTATATCATAATATGGCTCTTAGTGGCAATACCGAATTTACAACTAGCCCATCTGAGGGGAAAGCCACTAGCGCCACACCTAGCACCTCTTCCAACAGTATAGCTAATAAAAGTGCAGTACCCTCCGCTATCGGTGAGATCAGCGAAGTAGAGTCCTTATTTTTAAAGGACTATCAAACGGCTGGTAACCTGGCATTCAGTGAGTATATCACAAATGCCACCTGGTTTAACCTGGAAGGATATCCACCGCTGCACGACAGTACCAGTATTATGGAGGCTATTGGCGAACTACATAACAATATCACCTTCAAACCAGTAGCAGGCGGACTTTCAGAAGACAAAGACCTGGGCTACGTATATGGTTATACGTTAGAAGGTGCTAAAAGAAACAATTACATGCGTATCTGGTTTCGTACCAGTGCAGGGTGGAAAATCATCTTGCAGATTATACAATGGTAATGCTTACGCGAGATGCGTAGCTCCCTGGCCACTGGCTGCATCTTCCAATGCTTGTATGTCCAGTTTGGTCATCTTCAACATAGCTTCCATTACCCTGGCCGCTTTAACGCGGTCCTTATCTGAGAGCAACTGTCCTAGTTGAACGGGCACGATCTGCCAGGAAAGGCCGTATTTATCTGTCAACCAGCCACATTGATTAGGTACTCCCCCATCTGCCAAGAGTTTGGACCAAAGCTCGTCCACCTCAGCTTGCGTGGTGCAGTTTACAAATAGGGAGATCGCAGGATTAAAGGTAAATACAGGGCCTCCATTTAATGCGTAAAAGGTTTGTCCTTCGATCTCGAAGGTAGCAGACATCACACTCCCCTCTGGGCCAGGGCCCGCAGCAGTATAACGATTCATCTCTACAATACGTGCATTTTTAAACACGGAGATATAAAAATTGATGGCTTCTTCTGCTTGGTTATCAAACCAAAGAAATGGTACTATCTTTTGCATAAAAACAATTTTATAATTGCTGACAAAGAAACTTAAGCGCTTTAGGCAATGACATGGCTTATCTACATTTCTCCTCGTACAGTTTGTTCATCCATCCTATATTTGCTACTCACAAACCAAATTTAACTGCTATGAAAAAGAAATGGTTCACCAGGAGCAACATTTTTAATGCTATTTTCCTGTTGATCCTGGTAGTGGTCATCATTAATCCAACGGCCAAATCTTACGTCATCAGGGGTTTGATGAAGATCGGATTGTTTCAACCATCGGTGCCTACCACTGCTGGCGAACACATGCCAGATGCCTCTTTCAGCGATGAGTCTGGTCAGATGATGAGTATTACTGGTATGCAGGGTAAAGTAATTTTGCTGAATTTCTGGGCCACTTGGTGCCCTCCTTGTAGGGCCGAAATGCCCTCCCTGGATGCCTTGTACCAGGACTTCAAGGGCAATAATCAGCTTGTATTTGTAGCGGTAGATGCAGACAGCGACCTCGTGAAAGCGCGTCGTTTTCTAGAGGAGCACAACTATACACTTCCCGTCTATGCGGCCACTACCGCCATTGCCCGGGATGTATACAATGGTACATTGCCTACCACCATTGTTATCGATAAGAAAGGTAATATACGTGCCCGTTATACCGGCGCTAAAGATTATACGAACACTGATTTTAAAAAATTCCTATCTGCGCTGCTCGCAGAATAGACTGGTAAATACTACATCATTGATGTATATTAGCCCCCAATTTTATTGGACCTTTAATTAAACCATCATTTTATGGAATACAGAGTATTTGGAAAAACAGGCTGGAAAGTCAGCGAGATTGGATATGGTATGTGGGGAATGGCCGGCTGGACAGGCTCTGAAGAGAAAGAAGTGAACATGGCGCTGGATCGCTCCATTGAACTGGGTTGCAATTTCTTCGATACCGCCTGGGGATACGGAGAAGGCTTGAGCGAAGAAATACTGAACAAAACCATCCGTCGTCATCCGGGCAAACGCCTGTATGCCGCCACCAAAGTACCTCCTAAAAACCGTAAATGGCCATCCAGACCTGAATATAAATTATCAGATGTATTCCCTGCCGATTACATCATTGAATACACAGAAAAAAGTCTTAAAAACCTCGGTGTAGAATGCATCGACTTACAGCAATTTCACGTTTGGGAAGATAGTTGGGTACAGCAAGACGAATGGAAAGAAGCCATCACCAAACTGCAACAGCAAGGTAAAGTAAAACATTGGGGGATCAGCGTTAACCGCTGGGAACCAGACAACTGCCTGGAAACCTTGAAAACAGGGCTGATAGATGCCGTACAGGTCATCTACAATATCTTCGATCAGGCGCCGGAAGACAACCTCCTGCCTCTCTGTCGAGAAATGAACATCGGCGTGATTGCCCGTGTACCTTTCGATGAGGGTACCCTCACCGGCACCTTCACCAAAGAAACTACTTTCCCTGCTAATGACTGGAGAGCTAGTTACTTCGTTCCTGAAAATCTGAACAGCAGCGTAGAACATGCAGATGCCTTGAAGCCATTGATTCCCGCAGGGATGACCATGCCGGAAATGGCGCTACGATTCATTCTCAGCAATCCAGATATTGGAACTACCATTCCTGGTATGCGTAAACTGAGAAACGTAAACGCTAATATGGCTGCCAGCGATGGTAAAGGTCTCTCACAAAGCCTGCTGCAAGAACTGAAATCTCATCGTTGGGATAGAACGCCTACCGGTTGGTCTCAATAAATTTTTTCTGCAAAAAAATCGTCCCTGCCCCACTGGGCAGGGACGACAAGCTATAGCGTATTTCTTATTGCAGCTTAGCCAACCACAAAGAAGCATTTAAGTGTAAAGCCGGATGTGAAGTATATCCAGAAGGCACATCGCCAGACCAGCCATTATGCAGCGCATCATTGGGATCGCCGGTGCCATCATCCGCCGGAGAGCTATCACCGATAAATACTACTCTTCCGTTGCCGTAGGTAGACAGTAAGGCCATCACGCCAGTGTTACCATTCAGCGTGGCGCTCATTCTCCAGAACAGCCCTTGTACATTACCATTGACACTTGGATACAGAGTAGCTGTAGTACCATTGTAGAAGGCCAGTTTAGCAGCGGTACCTGCTGCTCCACCCAGTACTTTCTGCGCATAGCTATTGGTACCTGTGTACACCTTGGTAGTAGGCTGTTCGTTGATATCTACAGAGTCTACCACAAAGCCGAAAGGTTTGTTGTTATTAACGCCGTTGTTGCTCATAAAATCATTCCATACACGTGGACTATCGTATCCATCTCCATCCCGATCAGAAGGGTTATAGCCATTAGCATCCACGCCGGAAATATTCTGACCGGTATGATCAGCGATCATCATGAGTCCGCCGCCATTGGCAATAAAATTCATCAGCGCTGTTTTTTCTGAAGCTGTAAACAAACGGTTAGGTTCAATTACCACGAATACATCGTAGTTGCTGAGGTCCTGGGGATTGGTGGCATCGCCGTAAGTTATGGCGCCGCCATTAGGCAAAGATTCTACATATTGTCCTCTTTTCACGAGTTCAATGGCCCAAGAAGAAGTAGCCCCTCTCCAATAGGTTTCAGGCGTAGTGGCAGTAATGCCCGTGTAAGAAGGCGTAGGGAAACGCTGAGCGGCAGTTTCCACGGTAGTTCCGCCGGTATAAATGGGTACATTCTCGGTACCATCGGCATCTATCTGCCAGTCGGCACTACCGGCATTCTCTCTCTTACTGGCATCAAACAGGAATTTCTTTCCTGGCAATGGCGTACCGCCTCCACCACCAAAATCATTGATAACAATGTTGTCGATGTTGATACGATTGGTACCGCCACTCAGTTTACGGATTTCGATACGAGCATTTCCGGAAACGTTGATGGTGAACGTTTGCGTTTGGAGTGTAGCCGTAGACGTGATAGCGGCGCCGGATTGCGTCCAAGTAGTACCGCCGTCAGTGGAGTACCAGAGGCCCCAGGTGCTGGCGCCGTCTGTTCCGTACAAACCATGAGCTACAGATACCGTGCTGATACCAGTAGTTACGTCAAACTGCATCGTAATACGACCTGTATTACGGATGCGGGCCGACCAGGAGCCAACTTTGAGATCTGCGGCGAGATTGCCTATCAACGCATCAAATAGGTTCCATGAATTACCGTGCAACGTGACGTCATCACCCGCCGAGGAGCCCGCCGGGGCTACATCATAGGCTGTTTTGGGACTGGTAGTGCCTACCTCAAAATCCTCACTGAGTGTAACAGATTCCGTTTTTGCTTTGACAGTGCTCTCTGTTTCTGGCTTTACGGGATTGACATTTTTAGTACAGCTAACGATCAGACTTGCTGTGGCGACAGATAGCAGGAATAAAATCCTGAATGGAGTTTTCATCATAACGAAATAGGAGTTTAGAGAAATTTGGATTTGGTGGTGAAAGGGTTATTACGAGTACAATTTCAATGATCTATGTTAACTAGGGGTGTCGGGGACGTTAAGGCTATATTATTTCAATATAACGAAAATCCCTGGAATATTGCGCCCTTCTACGATCTCCTTCTTCTCCCGTTGTTTATAACAAAATATCCCGTCAGATTGTAATTAAACCGATTTACTGTAATCAGCATTTTCATGAAATCCACCACTACTCACCTATTGCTTTTTTGCTTATTTACGCTGTTGCTAATTTCCTGTAAATCAGGAAGGGTAATGGAAATGAATCGGCTACAGATGGAAAGCAATTATTGTGCACCCGCGCCTTCTTTGCATCCCAACAAGGAATATCATCCTTTGATGAACAAAGATTCTTTGCTGAACCAATACCCTGACTGGAAACCGCATACTGTATTAACTGCCAATGCCACCGGTACATTGGAGATGATTGCGCAGTTGCGCCAGATGCGCCGTGATACAGGACTTGCAGCTACTGCTCGAAGGGCTATTCTGCGATCAGATATTCAGCAGCGTTTAATGATTGCCGGTACTGAAATAGCAGGACTAGCTGCACAACTGGACTGTGAAGGAGAAAGGGCAGATCAATTGGGCCGCTATCTTGACGATATCAATGATACCCGCGATAATCGGCTCACCGTAGCATCCATTGCAGCCGGCGCTATTACTACAATCCTCACTATAAAGCTGAACGATGAAAGGGCACAGAATTTTGCAGCAGTAACTGGGGGCGCTATTTCAACAGGATTGGTATTGATGACCATTAATCCGGCTGGTAAGAAGATACGATTACGGTTAGATAAAAACATGTTATCTCCACTGTGGTATGAGAGTGACAGCAGCCACTATTATTCCCCGTTCATCTGGTATATGCTCACAGAGCCTATGTTTAGTAATACCGGTAAACATTCCCTGGCGGCCAGTATCAGAGGGCGCTGGCAGGAATATGATATGGGAACTGAGTTAAGCAAAAAAGAAGAACAAAAATTCTTTGGTAACGGTGGCGTATATACGGCAGATGATCTGCATACCAGGGCAGCCATGTTGAATGAATTGCAATCCTCTATTCGTTCTCTTAACCAAGACCTGCAAGACCTGATGCAGTTTTTGGAAGAAATTCCTATTCAGGGGACTTATTAAAAACGAAGGCCAGCTTCACTATGGGCGGGGACCATCCTTTTAAATATCACGTGTCTCCTTATATATTAAAAAAAATATTTCTATAACAAAAAAAGCTGGTTATCTTTACGCCTGAGATCATCCGCCTATGGGTGGACCATTCCTGTACCGATGCCTATGAATAACATCTACATTAAGAAAGTAGCGCAATTGCTATTTGCATCTGCGGCTATACTGATGAGCGATCCTGTGTCTGTAAAAGCAGCGGGCACACATTTCAGTAGTACCATGGCGGCAGCTCCCAGCATTGATAACCAAGCTTTTACTATTCGGGATGACAGTCCTGTTGGCGCCATTGTAGGCCAACTGACGGCTACCGGCAGTAACCTGCAATGGATCCTCGAAGATGATGGTAGTAAAGGCGCCTTTGACCTGGATGCCAGCGGCAGGCTGGTAGTAAAGGATGCAACCCGCTTACAAGCGAATCGTGGCAATATCGTCAGTGTATACGTGATGGTGAGTGACGGAATATCCAATAGCAATATGGCTGAAATTACGGTGGCTATCATGGATACTTACATGAATATACCGCCTACACTTGATCCTATTGCTGATAAAGGGGCGTGTGCTGGAACATCTGTGGATACTATCTTTCTAACGGGTATGTCTGCCGTAGAACCAGATCAGACCTATAGCTTGGTAGCGGTAGCAGATGCGCCTTTACTGCAACAGTTAAATGTGACCCATGAAGGCGTACTCACCTATCAACTGAAAGGTGGTATTTTAGGCGGTAGTTGCATAATTACTGTGATGATCAAAGATAATGGAGGCGTACGTAACGGCGGCCAGGACACGCGTTTACGCACTTTTACCCTAACCGTCAACCGACTTCCTAACGTCAGCATTGCAACTGATAAAGGTAGTATTATTGCTAAAGGCGATCAATTGACACTTACCGCTTCAGGTGGTGATCAATACCAATGGCGAGCAGCTTCCGGCATCGTTGGAGAAACCGGCTCCGCCAGTATTGTAGTAAGACCTGTATTCAACACCCGCTATATAGTAACGGCCACCAGTAATTTTGGAGGCTGTTCGGATACCGCTGCCATTGATATTCGCCTGTTAGGGGATTTTATTGTCAGAGCTAATAATGTAGTAAGTCCTAATGGAGATGGCCACAATGATCTCTGGAGGATTGAGAACATCGAAGAGTATCCCGTAAATGAACTGACCATTGTAGACAGAGCAGGAAGAACTGTTTATTCTCAGAAAAATTACAACAATACCTGGGATGCGCACATAAATGGGCAGCGACTGGCAGAAGGTACTTATTACTATATCTTCCGGGTAAAAAATCCAGTGACAAAAGCCACCGATGTAGCAAGAGGATTTATTACTGTAGTAGTGGGCGATTAATCTTCACCACTATTCTGTACAAACATAACAGCAATACCAATACAAAGGCCGCATGGGAAACTGTGCGGCTTTTTAATGCCCGCCATTGCCCAGGATAAGCCCAGTGAGGATACTTAGCGCTTTTTTCATTTCGTTCACCCAAGCAGCAGAAACTAGATCTCGTTGCGATTTATATTGCAACATGGCATGACCATATTCCAGGATCAATTGGTTGAATTCCGGTTGTCCGACTAGTACAGCCCCTACATACTCCTGGGATATAAAAACCTCTGCAGGCTTCATTCTACGACCTTCAAACCGTTCTACTGCATGTCTTTCCGGGACATCCATGCAATCATAAAATTTGAAATAAGCAGACGAAAATCCCCAGTTCTCCGACTGGCTAACAACGGTCATGAATTCCGGGAACAACTCATAGTCGATTGTATAAATAGCATTGACAAGTGGGTCAAACTCGGGTTTCATTCGTAACTCAACAGCATGTGGGTTATCAGTGCCATTGCTCTTTTTTAACACCCATTTCATCATGGCGTACCAACAGTTTGGCTTTGTGCTGAAATAATCATACCAAACATCTGTTTACAACGGGTAAACAAGATTAGTTATTGCGGAATAGTTACAGGATCTTTTGAGTCGATAAGTTGAAAATGTGGTTATTAACTCAAGCAGGTTTCATATAATCAAAAGCGCCCTTACGCAGATGTATACCATATTCCAGCCATGCTTTCATACAGGCGAGGAAGTTAGCCCAACCTTCGGTATTGCCTCTGAGCCACTTCAAGCCGGCATCTGTATTAGGCATATCTCCTTCGGTTACTTTTACAACAGTACTATTGCCACCACGGTCTTCTAGTTGTATATCTACTTTGAGCTGATTGCCTGGAGCGCCTTCCCATTCAAATATAATGGACACTGGCGCATGTACGGTGAGCACCTTTACAGGAATTTTGTCTGCGAATTCTGGAAATTTCCAGGTAACCGTATTACCCGCTTCTAGCTTACCAGTACCAGTTTCAATAAAATAATTAGACATTTCATTTGGGTCAACAATCGCCTGAAATACCGTTGCGATTGGCCGGGAAATCTGGATGCCCGCTTTTGCCTGTAGTTCATTCATAAGACATGATTTTAAGCTTACTAATTTAATGATTCTCACGCAAATGAAAAAGTCCTCATTTCCCAGCGACGCCTGCAGGCAAGGATAAAAAATGTAGGTGGTTTACCTGCCAGTCTGTTCAGAACCGATAACTAGTAAAAATTTTGACGTCTGGTTATTTTGTTTACCTTGAGGCATCAACATATTATAAAAATAGATAAACCATGAGAACCAATGAAACGCCAAGAGGATACGCCAGTTTATGAGCAGCTCACGCACCTGCTGAAGGAAAAATTAATGGAGCAACATTACCATGTGGAATTCAACCCTGAACGCATAAGTTTGATGGTGGATCATCAGGTAGAAGTGGTTGCTTCTGATGTAATCCAGGAGGGCTTACATCCCAATTTGACCAAGCTAGTTTTTGTGGTAATGCATCCGGAATATTTTCCGGACGGTATTGTAGAATACTTGGTAGGTGTAGGCACCACCCTACATGAAAAGTTGGAGTCAGGCATTGATAATTTCCTCAGCACGATATTTCCTCCTATTATGGATGGATTCAATGATACACATGATCCAGATCTCGACTTTAACGACCGGGATGGCATTCTGTGGCATCCAAAAGAAGGACAGATAGGCTTACAGGGCAATTGGGAAGAAGAACCAGAAACAGCCAGTATGCGTGAAATCCTGAATATATTTTTAAAGTCCATTATTCCCAACCAGAAATTTAACTGGTTAAAAATATATGCCGCCAAGGATGGTCAAGGCAATATCACGCATGAATGTAACCTGAACAATCAACCATGGGAAGCCGGCGCCAAAGTGGTAGCGGATTTCGCAGCAGATTGGAAGAACCCGAATATATTCTGTGGATTAAAGCAATTCATTGTATACAGGCGTTGTGATGCTTTTGATAATTAAGAGCGCGATCATATTGTTATAAAATAAGAGGCGGCACCCACGGTTACCGCCTCTTGACATTTCTCGAATAGATAAAACCGAATTATTATTTAATAGCAATTTGCTTAGTGGCTTTCACCTGCTGCCCGCTTTTGGGCACATTCAACTTCAGGACGCCATCAGCATAGGTGGCGGTAATACCGTCATCCTTCGTATTTTCAGGGAGCTTGAAAGATCTGGTAAAAGAGCTGTAACTATATTCACGGCGACTATACCTTTTCTTCTCATCTGCTTCTGTTGATTCATGTTTGGATTCCGCACTAATGGTGAGTACATCATCTTCTATGTTTACTTTAAAATCTTCCTTCTTGAATCCGGGAGCAATCACATCCACCACATAATTTTTTTCATCTTCGCTGATGTTTACTGCCGGAAGCTGTCTGGCAGCACGATCGGCTGGAAAAAAGTTTTCCCAGCTAAAGAAATCGCGCCAGGGATCATAACTGAGCGCACGACTTTGTTTTTCAGGAGCATTCATAAACATCGGTTAATTGAGTGAACAATAATTATGGTATGTAATTATTAAACACATTTGGCAGAAAATAGTTCCTTAAAAAGAAAAGAAAAAGGACGTTTAATGCGTAGATAACTATCTTTGCCGGATGGAAAAAATTGAAGTCGTACCTTATGATCCCCAATGGCCGGAGCAATTTCAGGCACTGAAGGAAATTTACTTACAGCGGCTGCAAGCCCTTTATCCGCGCATAGAGCACGTGGGCAGTACGTCGGTTCCGGGTCTGCCTGCAAAACCTATCCTAGATATAGATATCATCATTTCATCGGCAGCGCAGTTGCCAATTGTTACCAGTGCACTGGAATCGTTGGGATATACTTTCCGCGGCGATCTCGGCATTAAGGACCGTTATGCTTATGGCATTACTAGCGCCTATACGCCGGATACCGGCGATCAAACCCTTCGACCTAAACACAACCTATATTGCTGCGTGGATGGCAGTGTTAGTCTGCGTAATCATCTGCTGGTGCGTGATACCCTGCGCGCAGATGCACAGCTCCGTAATGCATATGGCCAACTGAAGGAAACCCTGGCTGCACAGGTAGATAACATCGATGACTACATCGAAGGAAAAAGTGCTTTTATCGGGAAAATATTATTGCAAGGCGGTATTGATGCCGATGATGTAGCAGACATCGAGGATCAGAACCGTAAGAAGTAAGGCTTACTTTCTTCTCAGGCGCGACTGCATCGTGTTCAAGATATTGACGCTTTCTTGTAGTCGCCCTGTATTAGCACTACCATCCACTGCCAGGTCTTTTTTGGTGACATCATAACCTGCCAGGAAAGCTTCTAGGTTGGAGAGGTATACCACCTGATCTCCATAGAGCATATTGTACATCTTTTCATTTAACCGGTCCCCTTCTGAACGGAGGTCGTTATTGGTGAGGTCTGTTACATCTCGCATGCGCTGCATGATACCAGACATTTTCTCTTTCATTATTTCCAGGGTAACTTCATCCTTCTTGCCTGGAGCGATATTATGACGGAAAAGGCTATCCGACAAACGTTTCCGGAACTGCATATATTCCGTGAGTTCCCGACTCAGGTTTCCGAATTTATCATTCAGATCTTCCTTTTTCTCAGCAGTGGCGTATTTGTCCAGCCCTTTATCCAAATGCTTCACCCATTCCAGTATGGAAACGGTGATATCGGATACAGGCGCTTTTCCGGTCGTCTGCGCCATAACATCAACAGTGGAGGCAATACATAACAGGCAGCCAACAATGCCACTAAAAAAATAACGTAAGGTATGTTTCATGATAGTATTAAAATGCTTCCCTAAGAACGTTTAATATTACACCATATTACTGAGACTGACATTATTTTTTTAACGCGCAAACGCGCAAAGGACTGGGCTTTGCGCGTTTGACGTATTTACTTACAATAGTTTCCCTCTATAAATAACAGGTGGCTCCTGGAGCATAACAGGAATTATTCCCACAAACGATTGAATATAGGGTTGCTGGTCATGCTGTGCCAGGCCTTCGGCATTTTCCCAAATCTCATGGAAAGTGAAAATGTTTTCATCCGTATTTTCTTGATGGAGGTCGTACTGTAGGCAGGCGGCTTCCTGTCGGCTCTGCTGCACCATTTGCAACAACTGCGTTTTTACTGCTTCCTGGTATTCTGGTTTACTTTTAATAATTGCGGTTAAATAGACTTTCATGTATAACTAATTTAGAACAGGTGCTTGTAACACGTGTTTATTCGAAAATACTTCGTTTAGATGGGCAGTATAGGCAGACACGTGTTTTTCTATCTGTACGTTTTTCTCCACATCATGGAAATGATAGCTCTTCAGTGGCGCCAGTCCAGCGAATGCATTCATGCGATGGAAGCCATTCATCACGCCGTCATCCACTGTGGTTTGATTAAAAAATTCACCTGGGAGTGTAAATGCCGTTTCTGGTGCATTCCAACTGCTAGTGAGCATATAATGCTTTCCGTGCATCATTCCACCTGTGCCATAGTTGATGGCTGGATTGGCGGATGAGCGACCATCGCTGGTATAGATGCCTGTATTATGCCCTGCGGTGAATACATCATCCAAATATTTCTTAAAGGCAAAAGGTACGGCAAACCACCAAATGGGGGTATGATAAATAATCACATCAGCCCATACAAATTTCTTCACCTCTTCATCTGGGTTATAATCGGCAGTCACATTAGTAATTTGGGCTTCATAACCTTCTTTGGCATCAAAGAAGCGCTTAGTGACATCGGTAATCGTATTGGTAAATTTTCCTCCGGAATGGCCAAATTCCTGGCCTGCATTTATAATTAAAATCTTTTTCATAGTCTTTTTTGCTGTTTGATGGTACAAAGGTAGATGCGCTCCATCAATCAGAAAAAGAATATAAATTATAGGTTAGTATTATAAAAATAATAGATCAACGATTAAACACGGGGATATTTGTGCGGCCACTATGGACTTCGGACTCGTAATAGGAGCCCATTTCCTTGATATAGCGGAGGTAATCGTAATCATTTTCGAAGCTCATCAGCATGGCATAAGTAGGGCGATACGCTACCATAAAGCTTTCCAGGAGTGGGGATTTGAGTCCAGTAATTTTTTGAACGAGGTCCTTATTGAAGCGGTAGTCCACATATTTCTCCTGTTCATCTCTTTGGAGGAATTTGCGGAACTGCTGCATGCGTTTGATTTTACCTATGCTGAAAAGGGCATCCAGGTTGATGCCGGCGCCCCCATTGCCGCTGGTGATATATTCCGGATGGAAGTCGAAATACTTGCGGTATTCTCGGCGGTTCTCCAGGGAATCGTACTGGTAAGACTTAGGTTTGGCCTTTACTTCTACTGTGGCGAGGGTTTTCACTTCCACCAGCAGTTTCATATCAAAAGGCCGGGTAAGGTTGATTTCCCTTACGGCGAATTTTTGGGTAGACTTACCTTGATAAGAAAAGCTAAGCGAATCGGTACGTGGGATTTTGATGGTATAACGGCCCAGGGAATCAGTGACAGCACCGGCTCCGGAGTTGCTGTGCACACTAACGCCCGACAAGCCCATAGTAGCTGTCTTTTCGTAGACAGTTCCGCTGACCTGCACCTGTTGTGCTAAGGCTACAAACCTTATCAGCACCAGCAAAAGTATCAGTAACACCTTTTTTACCAACGTAGATTCACTCATTTGAAGCACCAATCTAAGACAGCTAATAGATATAGACAAGTTTCTGACCTAATATTAACAAATCATTGCATTTGAACGGTTCGGAATAATAGATGGATACATGAGAAATATAATTAAATTTCCAGGAAGGCATATATATTTGAGCAGTCACATTTATATATCCCTATGCGTACTGTCTATTTTACACAACTATTTTGACTGCGAAAAAAATGGGAACAGGGGGATAACGTTTAAATATATACGAAGTTGCAAATTCCCTTTACTACCTTATAATAATTGACTATGGGACCAGGAGAAATCTTAGGCTCCAACAATTTACCTAGTCAAGATTAAAGCATCTATTTCTATGCCCACTGCATTTTCCATATGTATTCGAAAGTATTTCCGAATAATAAAAATTCGATTAGCCTTACTGTCGCAATACAGTAAAGCGATTATTATTATTGGATTGTTATTTTGTTTGATAATAATTGCAGCACTTGTGTTGGAGTTCTTTTTAAGGCCAACACTAGGATGGCCCTCGTATACTTCATCTCCCATCATCTACCTATTATTACTATTGGCTGCTTATTTAATGATAAATATCTTGTTACTATTAGGGTATAAAATGGCCATCCGATTTGCTTTCCTCGTACATGGAATAATAATCCTTACTACCCTATTTTTCTGTTTATTACTTGAAGGAGCGGATCACGTACTGTTGTTCTTCTTACTACCGCATATCCCCTTCTATTATGAATTATTTAAGATAAGGAAGTCATGGGAGACGGCTGTCTCTCATGACTAATCCTATACTTCATGTCAGGCAGGCTGCAAATCATCCGCCAAACCGCAATTTTCCTTAATAATTTGATACGTTGGATAATCAATTAATCCCCTATCTCCTCCCTGGTAAAAGGTTTCAGGATCAGCGGGCGCCAGTGGCAACTGGTACCGTATTCTCTCCACCAAGTCGGGATTGGAGATGAAAGGTCGGCCAAAGGCAATGATATCTGCCAAGCCTTCTTGGAGTCGCGCTTCCGCAGTAGCGGGCGTATATCCACCTGCGAGGATAATCAGTTGATGGAATCGTTGACGAAGATCTTCTAGGTATGCGTGAGGAATGGGTGGCTGGCCATTTACAGACTGATCTGAGAGGTGAATATATAAGATACCCAGTTTATCTAATTCCTCCGCCAGGTATTGATGGGTAGCCAGTTCCTCTGGATAGGTGGGCAGATCATTCAATCCTGAAAACGGCGATAAACGCAGGCCAGTGTGTTCTTTCCCGATAGCTATTGCCACACCTTCCATAATTTCCATTAGGAACCTGCTTCTGTTGACGATACTTCCTCCGTATTTGTCGGTTCGTTGATTGGTAGCAGGATGTAGAAACTGGGCCGGCAAGAAGCCATGTGCCCCATGGATTTCCACCCCATCAAAACCAGCTTCCATAGCGGCGATGGCGGCATCTACATGGGCTTGCACCATCGCGGCAGCCCCTGCTGTGGTCAGGGTATCAGGGACAGGCAATGGTACATGGTTTCCACCAGGGATACCGACCATACCGGCTGCCGCTACATTAGAAGCACCAACAGTAGGCAAGCCCTGTTGATTGGCCGGATGCCCTATCCGCCCTGTATGGACGAGTTGTATGAAAATGGTACCTCCCTGCTGGTGGACTTCATCGGTAATCTGTTTCCAGACTTTTTGTTGGGCGGCGGAAAATATGCCTGGATTATGCTGATAGCCAACCCCATTAGGGGCCACGGCGGTATTTTCTACTATAATTAATCCAGCGCTGGCCCTTTGTCCATAATAGATACGCATATTATCTGTAGGCATCGCGTCGCCGGTTGCTCTTCTTCTACTCATGGGCGCCATTGCAATCCTATTGCGGAAATGGTGACCACCTTTGGTCAATGGGGCGAGTAATTTTGCAGTAGTATTCATTGTTTCATCGTTTGTTGACACAAAGTTAGTTCCACCGAACACGGCAGAACAGTGATAAAAAAAGGTTTGTTTTGTACATTTACAGGTTATGACACAAAAATCGTTGCATAGTCCATTTGAAGTAGGCGTTTCTGATCTGGAACACTGGAATGAAAGGCCACTGGTACATCATTTCTTTGAGATCGTACAGGTGATGGAAGGAAGCGGTATGCGTACTCTTAATCGTAATAAATACCCTTATACCAAGGGAAATATATTCCTTTATACCCCGCTGGACTGTCGCGGTTTTGAAAGTGAAACGCCCACACAACTGTGTTCTATCCGATTTTCGGAGGTATTTCTTGGGAGTAGTAAATCGGCGGCCGACAAAGAACGAACCTTACAATGGTTAAAGCAGTTGGAACATATATTCTTCCACCATAACCGTTTTCAGCATATACAGATCACACATGGGGGCGATTGTCGGATGATTGGAGCGTTTATTCGGCAGTTGGTAACAGAATATGAGCAACAACGGGATTACCATGAAGAGAATCTGCAACACCTTGTTACCTTAATTCTGAATATCCTAACGAGAAATGTAACTGGCAGCAAACCTGCTACTGTAGCCACTATAGAAGAAGAACCATTAATCAACCGGATGCTGGTGCATATTCGTCAACATATTGGAGAGAGTGAGCAACTGAGGGTAGAGCATCTCGCCCAAACCTTTCATCTCTCTATTAATTATGTGGGAGAATATTTTAGAAAATTTACGGGAGAGAGTTTACAACAATATATTGCACAGTACCGGAATAAGCTTGTCCAGCAACGATTAGCGCATAGTGCTATTACTATTGGTCAGATCGCCGAAGAACTTGGTTATACAGATGAGAGTCATCTTAATCGCCAATTTAGAAAACATAATGGTGTGAGTCCGCTTATGTACAGAAAACAGTTTTTATCTGATAGCCAACAAGCATAAAAAGTAATTAGAATCCTTTCTAGTAGCTGATTAAAATACAATATAACGTAGAAGCATATACGAAAAAAAACACGGTGTAAAATATACGTTTGTACATTATTTACCACCGTGTTTTCACCCTATTTTTGTGAATGATCCGTTAACGTCTTTTAGCGATAAAAATAAACCACCTCTCAAAACAAGCCCCCACAAAGCATTTCATCGGAAATGTTTTTTTCACCCGAAGAAGTATTTAACAAAATTTTTAAAACGGTGATGGTGGTCATCAAACAGGAGTCGTAAAGGCTCTAAGTTTGTAATCGTAAACCGCATGCAAATCTTGCGAAACAATTTAAAGAATTTGTTTTTTTACCTCAGAACTTTAAACCCAAATAAAATGAAAGCATTGTTCTTATCGGCTGCAATTGCCATGGCTTCCATGAGCTGCTTCGCTCAGGCTTCAGATCACGCTACAATTCGCGTTGGTTTGTGTTTAACAAACATTATTGACATCGACCCTCCATGCAGTACATTGGTAGGTAACTTTGATGACGAACATGATTATGATCATGGTGTTATCTTGAAAAACACTAAGGGTGATCATGATGTAGACTACAAAGTTAGTTCTAACCGTGACTTCAACGTTACCATCAAAGCGGGATCCGCTAATTTCTCTTATCTGGGCACAGGTACAGACGACAACGTAATGCCTTGCAGCGTTCTGAAATATCACCTGCTCTCCAACAATACTGGTGGTACCAATGCAACTCCATCATTCTGGAATGCACTGACAGTTGCTCCTGCTCCTGTAATCAATGGTGGTGAAGAAGGTCGTAACAAACGCTTCTCACTGCAATTCAAAGCAGATCCAGGATGGAACTACACTGGTGGTCTGTATGGACTGGACGTAATCGTAACAGCAACACAGTTATAATTTCCGTCTCTATCACAGGTAAGCCTTTCCAGGCGAGAGGCTTGCCTGTTTTGTATTTTCAATGTACCCCAACCCCTCGAGATCATGAAATCTCAGTTGATCCGGCTATTGCTCATTGCACTTGTCATTAGCAATATCTGCTGCGTAAAAATATTTGCGCAGTCCGGTGAATCTTTGATGGTACAGCACACTGATTCGCTGGCAGCCAATAAAGACGCTCGATTTCTGTACAATAACTTTACGATAACAAATAAACTGAGCACCGAAAAGGAGTTTACCCTAACTTTACAGGTGCCGGAGTCTTGGAAATTAATTGCCCCGGTAAAAGATCTAACACATAAGCTTGGCCCCAATTCAAAGGTGACAATACCTGTCATCGTCATGAAGGAACAACGCACCTCAGCTAAATGGCTCCCCGTAATTGTGAATATTCGGGAAACTTCAGGCATATTTCATTCGTACAAATTCTACATTAAAGCGGATCCAATCAGCGCGTTCCGCGTGACACCTATTACCCAAATCGTACAGCTCCGTGGTACGGAGAGAGAGGTATCTATCACGACCAGGGTTAAAAACAGTGGTACGATTGAAGGCAATTATAACACTGAATATAAAGACAATAACCTCGGAATAAACCACAACGTAAAAATGAAACTTGCACCAGGTATGGACACTGTATTCACATATAAGTTCAGACTGAATGAAGTTCAATGGAACCGCCTGAAAACGGAACCCATAGCGGTTACTGTTGAAGAAGCCTCTGGTGAAAGCTTCATGAATATAGTGAATCTTGAAAAGGTACAGAGTTTACTCAAAGAGAATATATCTCCTTATCAAACTTTCCCTTTTTCCGTAGAAACTGGCTATATCAATTGGGATGGTCAAGCTACCTATTATGTTGGATTTGCCGGAGATATAGCATGGTCAGATAAAATGCTCTCTTTCTACTATCGAACCAAGCAGTATGGCATGGGTACCCGACTGGAGAAAAACGTATTTGGCGTTACTTATAATACGCCGAAGTGGAATCTGTATGGCGGAAACATGATAGACAGCAAATACTTCTACACTTTTGGTAATGGCGGAAGGGTTACCTATAAATTCACCCCTGATGACTTTATTTCTTTTGCTGTTGCCATACACAGACAAAATATCCCCTACTACGTCAATGATAATGCTACTATTACTGCACAGTATCACATCGGAAAGGTAAAGCTACTACAGGCCGTAGCTGCCAATCATGATACAGTTAACAAGTATAATAGTTTGTTATTTAACAATGAAGCGGTTATAATCAAGAATAATAACATTACCCTGCAATTAAATGCAGGCGTAGGTAAGAACTTCAGCACTATTTATATACCAACAGCACCACCTGATAAGATTGGGTATGCTGGCGGATATCTCTTCAGCCTTTCCAAGAAAAAATTCAATCTGTTCTCTCAGATGCAGTACAATTCAGACGATTATCCAGGACTGTATAGAGGACTACAGATTCAATCGCATTCCTTTACTTACAAAATGGGTAAAAATGGAATTGGCGCTTTTTATCAACAAAACCGCTCCCCTGTCAACATCCTCCGGGATACCGTATTCAATTCAGCGGCGCTTAGCTATAATGTCACCAAGTATGGTCTCAGTTATAGTCATAGTCTGCCCGGCGGAGCCTTTTCCATCAGTGGCGGAAAACTGGAACAAACCGCCCAATTTATAACCTCTTTGCCCAAATACAATTTTGGGGAGTTGGCATACCAGCAGAAATTTAATAAAACATCAGTCATTTATTTCAACAGCCTCAGCGGTTATAACCCGTCTTATGGCACTAATAATAAATCTGTTTTCATTACAAATACATTATTGTCAGCAAACTATAAATGGTTCGGAGTAAAAGGGTATTATATCCAAATTCCCTTATTCGACTCGGCAACAACTAAGAACTTCGCGAGTTATCAGCAGTCTATTCTGGCCGGACCGTATTTTAATTTCGTTTTGTTCAGGTGGCTTAAAACAAGTCTTTACTATAACTGGTCTAAAACAATATCTGACAGTATTACATACCACATCATAGGTGCGGATCTATTATATAGTAATCCTCATAACAACTTGGATGTAATGGTTAACGCATCTATTCCGCTGGAGAACAATGCAAATCCAGCGCTGAATGGGGTTAATACCCGGTATTTCAGTGTAATTATTACGAAGAAATTCAATGTGCCTATTGTAACACACAGAAAATATTTTACGCTCAACCTTTTACCGTTTAATGATGTTAATGGGAATGGCATCATGGATCCTGGAGAGCACACTTTACAAAATCTGGAGATCAGCATTAATGACATTCCGTTTATAACTGATGCAACCGGTAAAGTTACATACAAGAATATTGAACCGGGAACCTATAAGATAGAATTTCGGGCCATTAATACCATCAAAGGGCTTATTCCCGCAGCAGGCCTTTCACAGGTCATCCCAGTTAGCAAAGACATGACAGTTCAACTGCCTTTCAAGAAAAGCAGTGTTATCTCAGGACAATTAAAAATCCTGTCAGATTCTATAGCCCATACTCGTGTACGGCTGGAAAACATAAAGGTAACCGCAACAGATAGTGCAGGGGTAAGTTATAGTACACTTACGGATATGACTGGTGCATATTTTATCAATGTACCTGCTGGTAAGTATACTGTTTCATTAAACCCAGATGCATTTATAGATAAGGTAAGACCCAAAGCCATGGCTCATCCTGTAGACCTGAGTCATGAGATTGAAGGAACAGCAAATTTTGAGATTGTCGATAAAAGCCGGGAAATTAAATTCTTTAAACCAAAAACAAATTGATTACCAAGTACACCTCAGGAACTTAAACAACTAACCCCCAAGTCCGTGCTATACTAGACGTAGCCATTTTTTGGACCCCAATCGAATCTCCCAAAAATGATGACCATATCCTCTTGAATTGTTGATAAACCTCTTCAACAGTAATATTACGTACGCCCTTAACTATTCTAATTTATGCTGATGATGAAAAAAGTAATGATCGCTGAAGAAGTGGAACCGGGACCCACTGTTAATCCCGTAACAACAATCAATGAGTTGCTTAAACTGCAAATTGATGATGGTAATCTTTTACATCTGAAAAAGAAACGCATCATTTACAGCGAAGGCAAATCTGCCACCTGCATCTTCTATGTCCTCAAAGGCAAGGTGAAAACCAGCAAATGGAATGAAGATGGAAAGGAACTGATAACAGGTCTCTTTAATGAAGGAGATTTTCTCGGATTCCAAGCACTCATGGATGGAGGCCGACACCGGGAAACGGCCGAAGTCATGGAAGAAGCCGACCTCGTATTTATATCGCGGGAAGACCTTCATTACCTTTTCCAGTGTAACAATTCATTTCTGTTAGATATCATCAAAATTCTAACCCGCAATATTGCGGACAAACAAGAACAAATGCTACGCATGGCGTATAGCTCCCTGCGAAAAAAAGTGGGTGAAGCATTACTCCTTACGTATGAAAAGTATAACCCTTCCGGTTCAATTGATTTCAGTTTAAATATCAGTCGTTGTAACCTCGCCGCACTTGCCGGCGTTGCAAAAGAATCATTAATCCGCACACTCAGCGACATGCGGGATGAACACATCATAGACATCCAGGAAGGAAAAATAATTATACTCGATCATCACAAATTGGAACGCATCATTTATCATGAAGACATGAGAAACGGAAACGCTTAACTAAATTCAATCACCATGAAAGGATTGCTGCTGCTATTTATCAGCTTTCAATTGATGGCCCAGGGACAAGTACTACCAAACGGACAGGTACAAGGGCAAGGGAAACCTCAAACCCCTACTCCCGCTCCCACTGTAAATTCTACTGCCCCTACAGCCCAGCCCCCGGTTCAGACGCAAAACGCGGACCCAGGCACCGATAAAAGATCAGGCCTGTTATTCAGACCGTCCACTATTGACTTTCAGCTCAATTCAGGACAAACAGGTATAGGAAAGGTGGTTATTACCAACTTTCTGAGTACTAAAAAGCAGTTTCGGATCTACGTAGATGATTTTGTGCGGGACTCCGCTGGTGGCCATACCTATTCCGCAGGTGGCTCCATTCCGCAAAGCTGCGCTAAATGGATACAACTGGATAGAACCTTTTTCGAATTGGATACTGGTCAGACGATAGAAATACCTTTTAAAGTAGTAGCACCTCCGGATTCGCTTTCAAATATTGAAATGAAATGGGCGATGCTTTTCTTCGAGACAACACAGGAACAAATTGTAGAAGATGCAAAAGGCGTAAAAACCACTGTAATGGGAAGATTGCGCATAGGCGTACATATATATCAGACTTCCCCCAGTATTACAGATAAGGATATAACCATCGAAGGATTTAAACTTCCTACAGACAGCAACAGGACATGTGTAATTACGTGCAGAAATACAGGAAAAACGCAACTACTAGTCAAGAGCTATATCGAATTATCTAATACCGCCACCAATGAACGAACGAAACTAAACTTCCCGCTATTCCCCATGTTCCCTGGCCAGAAACGGGTACTCCCGTTCCAATTGCCGAACAACCTGCCGAAGGGAAAATATTCGCTGATAGGTGTGATAGACGCCGGCGGGGATGTTCCGATTGCAGCAGTGCAGGAGAACATTGATATATAGTACACCAGTAAACGCTTCATACATGGCCATCGCCAGCAGCGGTACCCTGCTGCGGGAAGTGGAAAGCAGCACCCCTCGGATGTTTATTGCTACACCAGGCAGTATCTACTGCCGATTCGAGGGAAGCTTTGCAACAGCTCCAGTCCAGGATCCTCAAGGACCTTTGGCTGGCTGCCACGAAAGGCCATGGTCGGGGGCCCTTATAGTTCGGACTTCTTCGACGGGAATATATCTGGATGATTACCTTCAAGGCCAACATCCTATTCATGCATTGCCTGGAATCCTGCCGGGTCAGGATTCAACCGGAGAAATACCTCCCGAAGGGGACTGGGAAATATCCCATGGCTGTACCCCCTTCGTATCCGCCGAAGAAGCCAGCTATATGGTAAAAGAAATTGAAAGAAACTACAGTATGCCTTATAGTGGATACCGCGCTTATATACCGCTACCATCATTTCTATGTTGGGTAGCATCCCATTCAATTATAGCTATTCCCTATGCAGAAACAGGGCCCCTGGCCCTGTTTCCATTATCTGACACAGCAAGTCAGTAGTAAATAAAGTAGTTATGTTTCCTCTTTTATACTGATCTACACTTGTCCTGATAACGGAAACGATTTAGCAACCAGGTCTTTATCTTGGACGGAAGGATAGTTGATATCCTCATCCGGAAAGAATATGCCAAATAACATATCATTACTTTATAATATATTACACAGATAAAATACTTATATATGTCCGATACCGGACCAACGAACGTTCACTAACGGACTATCAATCAATGGATGCCAGCGATGGGCCCTATAATAGAAATTATAAAAATTATTACTAAATTACACGCTCCCCGAACCCTGGCGTATTTTGTCAGGTTTTTACTACAACAAATGTTACGTGTTATGAATACCTTTAGTTACAAAATAACCCTGGATTTATCCAGTAATAAAAATCGCGCATCCCTCAAAACGAATTGAGATGTTGAAATTGATCCGGAAAATAATATTTGCCGGGGTGCCACCGGATGCAGGAAATAAGTATAACAGTGTGATTGTAATCAACGCGCTGGCTTTCCTCACCGCGGTATTTCTGGCGATCATTGGAACCTATTTTTACTTTTTGACCAACAGCATTTTCCTTATTACTGGGGTAATAATCGAATGTTGTTGCTTTGCTGTAGTGATCTATTTTAATCACAAAAAATTTTATGAGTTTGGCACCTTGGGTACGGTATTGATTCATACCGTGTTTGCCTGTTATTTCGGCGCCCTACTAGGCCCCGCCATGCCAGAAGCCTTGATCACGGCTTTTCTACTAACCTTTTTGATTGGCTCCTCTTTCACCGTATACAAACGTTGGGGAATACGTATTTTCAGTCTGGTCATGGCAGTACTGTTGTTTGCGCTCATCGCATTGAATAACCGCTATCATTTCGTAGAGCCTATTGCACTCAGTCTCGATACTACCAATAATATCAAAGTAATCTGTTGGGTAGCAATGTTGGCATTGATAGGATTCAGTACCTGGCTCCTGATCAACCAGAACGACCGCTCCTTAAAAGAAGTACAGCGATTGAATGAAGAGAAGGCCATTTATCATGCAGAGATCAACCATGAATTACGGAATACGGTACACACCATCTCTACCTTTGCAGACTTAATCGCCCATAATCACCTTACACCGGAAGAACAGGCGCATATTGTTAGTTGCTTGAAAAGTTCGTCTGAACAGGCATTGGATATTATCAACAATGGATTATTACTGACGAAAATCGAAGCTGGTAAAAATGATAAGGTAGTGGAAAGTGTGGTAGACATCACGCCATTCCTGCAAGATAAGGTCAATATATTCAAAGTGCTGGGAGAACTGGAAGGCAAACAAATCTTGCTGCACACGGATATCCACTCGGCTATTACCACAGACAGGCTTGCGCTGACTAAAATCGTCAATAACCTGTTGACCAATGCCATCAAACATAGCGGATCAGGAACTATCATTAAGGTAGATGCTGTCCAACAAAATAATGAACTGTTGCTGAAAGTGAGCAATCCCGGGCATATTGACCAATCCCGATTGGCCCAGTTGTTTCTGCCGTTCGACTCCGACAATCATTCCCGATACGATAGTACAGGACTTGGTTTGTATATCACCCATTATTTGGTGACCAGGATGCACGGCACTATAAATGTCACTTCCGAAAATGATACCATTACCTTTACCGTACAACTGCCAGTAAAGGAGGCCCAGCAAACCATTACGACAGAGGAGCGCAAAGAGGATATTGATTTATCAAGATTCAATATACTCGTGATTGAAGATGATTTGATGAACCAGGTAGCACTTTCTCGTACCCTCAGAGATAAACATGCAGTTGTTACCGTTACAGGTAGCGCGAATGAAGGCATCCACCTCATCCGAGAAAACAAGCCAGACCTGATTATTACGGATCTCAACATGCCAGATATGCTAGGTACAGATCTCATTTCTTATCTCCGACAAGACGATACCCTTCGACATATACCTGTTATCCTTATTACCGGTCAAATGATAGAACTGCCTGCCAACGGCTATTCCAATGGTATTGTAAGATTACACAAACCCTTTAAAGTAAAAGAACTCTATCAGGCAGTGCAAACCCAACTGCGCTGCTAACATGCCATTTTAAGCAAAAGGAAAACTCGCTGTCACACCATCCTCTTCCATTCTTCTAAACAAACGTATCCAGGTCCGATAAACAAATTTGCCCCCTGTAGCGTTCCTGATATTTATTGCCCCTCAACACCACTAGATAAGTTCCGATTGATTGGCCTTCTGCCGCAAATTTGTTGAAATCCCTGCTGCCTGGTAACAGGACTGATTTCCTCATTGCATAACACATTAAAAATAAATCAATTGTTTACTGCGGCCACATTTCAGCCTTGTTGGTGTAGAAGATTATTACGCAAGCCACAAGATTAATATATTTATCATATAAGCTCTTAATTTTTCTTTTATGCTAACTGTGAATGTACTATTTGAGATTCGTCTTATCTGGCGTTTTGTCAAAAACGACCTTATGGACACTATTGTCCCTTGTTTCATCACTTTTCTCACGGCTTGGTTTTATGAGGGCAGGCCAGTGAGCGACTTACCCCTGGCTATTTTTACTTGTACCTTGTATACGATGTTTTACATTCTCACATTCTGTGTAGCCAACCAGGTAAATTCGGAAGAAGAGGATGCCATCAACAAGCCAGACCGTCCCTTACCAGCAAAGCTGATTACGAGGAAAGCTGCTATTAAGCGACTCCTCATTTACAATCTCCTCTTTATGCTGATTTCCTGGTGGCTGCATGTGCTTTTATATGCAATCGCATGGCAGGTGATCACGGTAGTGCTCTGCGGCTGGGGAAGTAGACACTGGATCACTAAAAACCTCGTCTGTATTTCTGCCGGCACGGTGGCACTATTGGGCGCAGAATGGCAACTCGCCACCAATCACATCGGCCATAATGTTTGGCTATTTATTATTTTCCTCAGTGTATGGGCCGGCTTTGGCCTACCAGTACAAGATCTAAGAGATCAGGTGGGAGATGCCGTGATGCATCGTAAAACACTTCCCTTGCAGTATGGCGATGGTAAGTCCAGGAAAATGCTCTTCATTTATTTCCTTACCGTCTCTCCCCTACTCTATTATTTTGCTATCATCAGCCAAAACAAATACACCGCTTGGGTAATCACGTTGATTGTGGCACAATACCTCTACCATGCCGTTATTGCCTTCAGAGTGGTGAAATACCGGAACAGTAAGGCGGACGACAAAACCTACCACTATTTCGTTTACATGTTCATCGCGACCATCCCGGTGATCTGTTTCCTGAAATAATGTAAAAAATCCCAACTGGTAATTCACCAGTTGGGATTTTCGTATATACATCGCTGTTACTATGCGCTGGCTAATTCCAGGGCAGCAGTTTCCAGTTCATGAATGATGCGTCCTTTCATGGTAGTATTGATATAATCTTCTGCTTCCGCATAGGAGATATCATACTTGCGAGGAAGGTCCCGAAGATGTTCGGGGAATCGTTCCAATTTCTTATCGTAATAGAGGTCCAGTTTATCCGGCCCAGGCAGTTCATATTTCAGTTTCAACTGGAAACGGCGCAGTAGTGCGGGATCAATGAGGTCATAGAAATTGGTAGCACATACCAGCATACTATCCTGGGGAAAATAATCCACCAATTGTAAGAGGGTATTGACCAATCGGCGCATTTCGCCGGAGTCGTGATCATCCGTAGAGCGCATTTTCCCAATCTGATCGAACTCGTCCAGGAAAAGCACGGCTTTATCTCGGATCGCTTTATCGAACACCGTTTTTAGGTTATGGGAAGTTTCTCCAAGTTTGGAAGAAACCAATGTGCTCAGGTTCAAGATCACAATACTTTTACCCAAAGCAGCCGCAATGGCTTTGGCGGTGGTAGTTTTACCGCAGCCCGACTGTCCGTGGAGTAGTATTTTGTTATCTACTGGGAGCTCGTACTGCCGGAGGGCATGAATATGGCGGTGTTCTTTAATCACCTGTTCCAGGATAGCCTTGTTGGCATCGCTGAAGAAGACATCTTCCAGGTCAATTTTCCTGGGATCAATAATAATCAGATCAAATATGCTCATCTCACTAAATCTGCACGTAGTTATTGTTTGGGCTTCACCCAGTTTTCCCGGGTGATTTCATATACAAAATTATGTCGGTCTGGTTCTCCGTAATAGGCTACTTGTGCCTCTGCCACTTTTTCGGCTCCGATTCGCTGAATAGCCTGCTGGGAGCGGAAATTAGTAGCCCCGATATGAAAATGTACCTTATCTACAAATTGAAGGATATAATCCAGCATCAGTTTTTTGACGGAAGGATTAATACCAGTTCCCCAATAGGCTGTACCATAGAAGGTATAACCGATCATAATGGTATTTGCCGCAGCATCATAATCATAAAATCGGGAGCTGCCGGCTACTTTACCGGTGGCTTTGTCGATAATCTTAAATGCGCCGCCACTTTTCATAGCGCCATCGAAGAAAGATCTAAATACAGGCTCCTGCCAGCGATCTTTATTAGGATGCTGTTCCCAGATTTTAGGATCGGAGGCTACTGCGAACAGTTCCTCAAAATCTGTTGTTTCCAGCGGCACCAGCCTGGCCCGCTCATTTTCCAGTATGGGTTGTATGGAGAAATTCATATATAAATTATTCAGTCCACGCTTTTCAGCGCAGGACACAAAAATAAGTATTTACGCTGGATGTATTTTCGTTTAGCCGAGTACGTAATTGGCAAGCACCTTTTGTACTTCGTAAACGTCTACGGATTTGTTAAACTGTTTGACTATACTGGGATTGGCTTCGGAGGATACCCAGATTTTCAATTCTGCATCCAAATCAAAAGTGCCGGCTGTTTCAACACTGAACCGGGAGATACTCTTATAAACGATACTGCGATATTCAATTTTACTGCCTGTGAGTCCTTGTTTTTCCACGAGAATCAGGCGTTTGTTGGTAAAAAGGAAAACATCTCTAATCAGTTTGAACCCCATTTCAATATGCTCGGTGGCCGTCAGGAGTTTACTGTATTCCTGCACTAGTTCTTCCTGGCTGACAGCGCCGGCGTTCCCCATTAATCCCGAAAATAGGCCCATATCGTTGTTACTTTTTGGACTGGAAAGATATGATAAATTCGTACATTCGAAAGCCTTCTTATCATGAGGTATATACCCAATTTCACAACAACTTTTAGATCATGCTTCAACCAAAATTCCCGCAAACCTGCCAACAGTCCATGTTGTCACTTATCCGTCAGTTGTCGTTTATTGTATTAGTATGTTTTTTTGCCATGGGGGCCGATGCCCAGCAGAGTAGTCCGCCGGCAGTGCGATATGCTTCCGGACGGAAGGTCATCAAAGATATGAGTACCATCCTGAATCCGGATGGCATCCAGGAAAATTTTGAAGCGCCCATTGGTGGGATTAAGCAGTGGGTATGTGTACGCGGCCAGGACACCAGCAATCCAATTATTCTTTTCGTACATGGAGGGCCGGCCTCTCCTATGGCGCCTGTTATGTGGAGCTTTCAACGGCCCTTGGAAGAGTATTTCACGGTGGTGCAATACGATCAAAGGGCATCCGGAAAAACTTACTTGGCCAATGATACGACCGGACTAGGCGCCACTATTCGCGTTAAAACCTTTGTGGAGGATGCCATTCAATTGGCAGAATTGATTCGTAAAAAATATCATAAGCAAAAGCTGATCCTCGTAGGACATAGCTGGGGCACCATTGTAGCCATGCACGCCGCGTTGCAACGCCCGGACCTGTTTTACGCCTATGTAGGGATCGGTCAGGCGATCAATGTGATGGAGAATGAAAAACTCAGTTTTGACTTCGGCATGCAAGAAGCTATTCGTACGAAAAATGATACTGCTATCCAGGAGATGAAAACGATTGCTCCTTATCCTGGCAACAAGCCGGTAACTAGGGAACGGATTATCATTGCCCGTAAGTGGCCACAGTATTATGGCGGCTTAGCTGCCTACCGTTCGGAACCGCAGTATTTTTTCAGTGCGCCTTACCTCTCTCCTGAATATGCCCCAGAAGACGTACCTGCCATCGATTTGGGCAGTATGTTCACATTGGGCCGGGTAATGGATGAATTCCTGGCTACTGATTTCAATGGCGTAAAAGAATTTCCAATTCCAGTATTGATGTTTATGGGGAGACACGATTACACCACCCCGAACGCCCCTACTGATCGTTGGCTGAAGGCGGTGAAGGCCCCGTACAAGAAGGGTATCTGGTTCGAACATTCCAGTCACCTGCTTCCTATGGAAGAACCAGGTAAATTTCTGCTCTCCTTTGTGCAATATGTAAGGCCATTGGCAAAATAATCGCGCAGTTGTTTTGAAAATTCAATTAGTCTATTTACTTTGTAGACTAATTGAATTCTTCAAAGATAAACAGACAGATATGTCCAAGAAACCACTACATTTCGACACCTTGCAGGTGCATGCTGGCTATCAGCCCGATCCAACTACTCATTCCGCAGCAGTTCCTATTTATCAAACCACTTCTTATACTTTTGATAGTGCTGAACATGCGGCTGATTTATTTCAATTGAAGCAGTTCGGGAATATATACACCCGCATCATGAATCCTACAACGGATGTTTTTGAAAAGCGAGTGGCGGCATTGGAAGGCGGTGTGGGCGCATTGGCGGTGGCTTCTGGCCAGGCGGCGCAGTTTATTGCCCTACATAATATTCTCCTTCCTGGAGATAACTTTGTGACCTCCTCCTACCTCTATGGTGGCTCTTATAACCAGTTCAAGGTAAGTTTCAAACGTATAGGCGTGGATGCCCGTTTTGCAGACCTGGACAACCCGGAGTCGTTCGAAGCGCTGATAGACGAAAATACAAAAGCGTTATATGTGGAGACGATCGGTAATCCGGGCTTCGCAATTCCCGACTTTGAAAAGATCAGTGCCATTGCGAAGAAACATGATATTCCATTAGTAGTAGATAATACTTTCGGGGCGGCAGGATACCTGGCCAGACCCTTGGAGCATGGCGCCAATGTGGTGGTGGAAGCCGCTACCAAATGGATTGGCGGTCATGGCACTAGCATTGGTGGCGTGATTGTGGATGGTGGTAATTACAACTGGGGCAATGGGAAATTCAAACAATTCAGTGAGCCAGATGATGCTTACCATGGCATGAAATTCTGGGAGGTTTTCGGATCTCATAGTCCTTTTGGCAATATCGCCTATATCATCCGTGCAAGGGTGGCCGGACTCCGTTCTTGGGGCCCTGCCTTATCGCCGCAGAATGCGTTCCTCTTTATTCAAGGATTGGAAACCCTCTCCCTGCGTGTACAACGCACGGTAGATAATGCCCTAGCACTGGCCAAATGGCTCGAACAACAGCCGCAAGTTCTCAGTGTAAATTACCCAGGACTTCCAGGTAACAAATACCACGACCTGGCCAAGAAATACTTGCAAAACGGTTTTGGCGGCGTATTGAGCTTTAAAATTAAAGGCGGTAGAGAAGCGGCAGACAAGTTCGTACAGTCGTTACAGTTAATCTACCACCTGGCCAATGTGGGAGATGCTAAAACGCTTATTATTCACCCTGCCACCACTACGCACCAGCAACTCAGCGAAGAAGAGCAATTGAAGGCAGGTGTAGCACCAGGACTGCTACGTATATCCCTCGGCCTGGAACATATAGAAGATATCAAGGATGACATATCCCAGGCATTTGCGGCTATTGGATAGCAGTAAAGCCGTTTGGAGCACCGGTTGTCTCCCTAAAACAGACAACCGGTACTCACTTCTCCTCCAGTACGTGATAAATCTTTGTTTGTTATCTATATCAATATCCCTCTTAAAGCAAGTCGAGAACGCACTTAACGCATTATTCAGTTTATCAGGTAATTACACAACAGTTATTTAACTTTTCCTGGCAGTATTACTGCGGATAATTGCCAGATCATCCATAGGCTTTAATCCTGCCTGTTCCTGGATGTCAATAACCTTACGGTGAAGCATATACGCCGTTTCACTCATATTGGTATCGCATAAAAGGTAGTTAGGGATATCGTATTGCGTAGCATACTGGCCTTTGTCAAATGCCGACGCTACCAATGAAAGCGTCTGTTTCTCCAGGAAGGCTTTGTAGCTGATCTCTCGGGCAATTTTCCGAAATATACGGGCAGAAAGCGCTGTGGCAAACTGACTGTCGGTTCCAGAGGAGCAGCCATCCATGACGATAAAAAGATGGGTATTGGTGGAAAGGGCGTCTGTAAATAGGTAATCCTCACAGTGATGCGTGTGGAAGGCGCCCATATGAAGGGTGGTGTATACTCTCATAAAAAAAGCAGTGAAAGTTACCACTTCCACTGCTTTCTGAAAAAATTATTTCTTAGAAATCACAGGTTTTGATCAGTCCTTTTGCCAGGGTGATCTTCTTGGTTTCACCATCTTCTTTGATTTCAACAAATCGTTCCAGTCGGGTGGACCGGCCCACCAAGTAATCCTGATCATAGTAATAATTCGTCACCTGTTGCACAGGACCATTTTGGAAGACATCAGACCCGGTATAAACACGGGCGGTTTTCTGTTGATTGAAACTGTGAATCAACTGGATGAAATATTTTCCTGGTTTCAGTCCCTCGAAAACAAAACGGCCATCATCTCCAGAATAGGCTACCACACAGTATTTGTTTGCTTCGTCCGACATATATACACTCGTATTCTTACCTTCCTTTTTCTCTCTCAGCGCATACCATTCATCTAAATAAGGCGTTTCAGGGAAGAGTACCACTTTTACATTTTTAGCGCTGAAAATAAGTCCATCGATTTTGGTACAGGCCCTACCCATAATGGTGGAAGTACCTCGTTGCAAGGCAGCAGCCGCTAATTTCGGGTCGAAGGTACCTTCTGGAAAAATGCTCCGATGGCTATCACCGCCACTGGCGGTGATTTGGCCTCCCAAGTCAGCGTATTTCTTACGATCCAGATTAGCCTGTTTCTTGTTGCCGATAGCTTCATAGGCATCAGCGCGATTGCCATAGGCAAACATATTTTTGGGGTCCAGCTCAATTGCTTTGGTATAGTTGCTGATAGCGAGACTATACTGTTGCTTATTATGCTGGATCGCTCCCATATTCATATAGCCGTAGGAGTTATTTGGATTTATTTCAATTACTTTTTGAAAATCCGCCATTGCCTTATCGGGGGCCTTCAATTGGCTGGAATAGAGAATTCCTCTTTGAATGAGTACGTTTTCATTACGGGGATCTGCGGCTATGGCGCGATTGTAGTCGGTCATAGCGGAATCGTATTGTTGCCAGCGTTCAAAGATTTGCCCTCTGCTGAAAAGGTAATTTGGATTTTTGGGTGCGAGATTAATTGCTTTGCAGTATTCCTTGAATGCTTCTGGCACTTTATCCGTAGCCATGTACACCAGGGCACGGTTGCCATAGAGGGCAGGGTCTTTCGGCGTTATTTCTTCCACCTTCGCATAATCAGCCAGGGCTTGGTCGTAATGCCCCCATTTCTTATAGGCTACGGCCCTATTGAAATAGGCATCTCCGTCTTTAGGATCATAGGAAATGGCCTTTGTATAATCTGCGATGGCTAGTTCGTATTGGTCTTTACCTGAGTAGGCATTCGCCCGATAGCCGTAGCAGGCCCCATAACTGGGATTGATGGCCAGTGCTTTGGAAATTTCCGCGATACCGTCATCGTTTTTGTCATCGCGCAGGAGGAGGATCCCTCTTCTTAGGTATGCGATGGCCATTCTTTGCTGGAGGGAGATGGCTTTAGCGTAATCGTTCATTGCCGCTGCGGTGTTATGCAGACTTTCATCTATCAGCCCCAGGGCGTAATAATCCAGTGCTGTAGCAGGATTTGACAGCAGTTTATGGGCTTTATCGTAAGTTTTTGTGCTGAGATCCGGCTGTTGCTGGAACTGGTAGCAGGCAGCTTTCAGGGCGTAAAAGAGGCCGTTGTTCGGATTTAGGCGAATGGCCTGGTCATAGCTGGACTGGGCAGCGGTCAGGTTATTATCCAAGACCTGCGATCGGCCGGCAACGGCATAGGCCATAGCGTTATTGTGATCCGTACGGATAGCGGCAGCCGCTAAAGTGCCAGCTTGTTTAAAATCGCCCTCCATCATTTTGATGACGGCTTGGTCTGTCTGGGTGGTCTGTGCTACAGCAGTAGCTGTAGTGAAAGCAATCAAGGAAACAATGGGTACAATACGGTTTCTCGTTGATCTTAGCAAAAATGGAATCAGGAACATGGGTTTAAAATATGGTTCGATGGCCATCAAATGGTTTGCTAAGATAAAACTTTTCCGTTAGTGTGACTTACTAATTGCCGCATGACCGATCATGCCCAGGTGGGTATGTTTGAAATCATCAGCATATTTGAGACCGTATCCCATCATACGATCAAAGGAACTATGTGCAAAGAGCAATAACCCGGCGCTGAGCAGCATTGGGATAGAGAGCCAGTAGCCGAATGCCGCCACCAGGAGCGCCACTCCCCTATGGTGAAACAGGTTGTAGGAAAATGCGCCGACCCGTGGGCCAGCAAGGTACCCCAGGGCGGAGATATCTGGCAGGAGAAACAGGGGTATCCAAAGCCAGAAGGAAATTCCTGGGGTGAAATGCACCAGTAGGTAAATTGAAAATGCGGTGAGTAGGATTTCTTCCGTTTGTAATGTTTTTTTCATATAGCTTGTTTGTGGATGTAAAGTTATCTGGCAAACAGGCTCCTTCTCTTGACAAAAATCAAGAAGTTATGACAATTGCTTTTTCCTGATCCTGCTGAGGGTTTCAGGCGTCATACCCAACATAGAAGCCAGGTATTGTAGTGGTACTTGGTTAAAAAGACCAGGATGCATCCCAAAGAGCCATTGGTAGCGTTGCTCTGCGCTCATGGCCAAGAGATTGAACACACGGTCTTCCATATACGTAAAACAGCGGGCAATAAATCTCTTTTCCAATTCATGCCAGGAAGGAATTTTTTCGCCTAGCTGTTGATAGTCTTTTCGATGAATCGTAAATAGTTCACAATCTTCCAATGCTTGTATACTGCAGCGGGCAGGTTTTCCGAAAAAAAGTCCGTTCAGGTCTGTAACAAAATAGGCAGGAGTACCGATCCATTGCGTAACTTCCTTTTCTGGCAATTGCACAAAAAAGCGTGTGAGGCCGGAATGTTGAAAGCTAAGGGTATCGCAAACCTGCCCTGCTTTCAGGTAGTATTCCTGTTTACGGAGTTGTTGTGGTTGGAAGTAATTGGCAATGGCTGTCAGGTCATTATCCGGCACGCCAAAGAAACTGCTGATATATTGTTCTAATGCTGTCATATTCGTACTAGGAACGAAAATATAAAAACCTTAAATTACATGAAAAAATGCGTACCGGTTTTATCCTGATTACCCTGTTAATCTTCGGCGGAAAATTACAAGCACAAACCGCTGAAGATGAAGTCAAAGTAGCCGTTAATAAGTTATTTATTGCAATGCGCACTTCAGATAGTGCATTACTTAGTTCTTGTTTTAGTGCCAACGCTATTGTACAAACCATTGCAAAAGATCAAACTGTTAAATCCGACACCGTAGAAAGTTTTGCCAGTGCTATTGGGAAAGAGCCTAAAGGGCTACTGGATGAACGTATCTATTTTAAACAAGTGAGTATAGACGGTAACTTGGCCAGTGTATGGACTCCTTATCGTTTTTATCTCAAGGACCGTTTTCATCATTGCGGTGTAAATTCCTTTCAATTGGTAAAAACCAATGGCGTGTGGAAAATTCAGTACCTGATAGATACGCGTCGTAAGGAGGACTGTGTGGAGGAAAGTATGGTCGTGTCTCCCGGAAAATAAAATTGTTTTAAAACAACGACATCTGGGTTTCCTGGCTGCGAATGCCGAATACCTCTTTTACATCGCGGTAGAAAGCCGCTTCATGTTCACCTTCGTGTACATGAAGAAAGAAGAAGATGCGTTCCAGGCCGGCGGCAGTCCATGTATCGAGGCGTGATTTCCATTCCAGCAGGCGTTTGACGTCTGAGGGGTGATTACCTTTTGTCACGAAGCGCAGGAAAAGATCCGGTGTGGTGAGGCCCATATGTAGGCAATCCCTTCTGCCGGGAGTGTCTGTAATAACGGCGCCGATACACATTTCGCGGAGGGTTTTGAAATACTCTTTGAGTTCTGTGGGATTGTTATACCAATCCGCATGGCGTACTTCTACGAAGAAATCGATATCCTCTGGGAGTGAGTCTAGGTACTTAAATAGCGTGGCTTTGCGGGCGGGAGAAAATTGTTCTCCCAGTTGCAAAAACACGGGCCCTAGTTGATTACCGAAAGCGCGGATACCATCTAGGAACGCCTTTGTTTCTTCGGTGGCATTCAGTAGGGTGCTATGGTGACTGATCGCTTGTGGAAATTTCGGGCAGAAGAGGAAATCTTTATTTTTAATTTTCTCCATCCATTTTTGGATTTCGGCGGGAGAATAAATTTTATAGTGGGTGGCGTTTAGCTCCACGCATTGATAGATACGGCTGTATTCCGTCAGTTGGTTCGCGGCGGTCGTTCCTTTAGGATAAAGCGTATTGGTAAATTCTTTCCGTGTCCAGCCGGAAGAGCCAATCTTCAATGTGCCAGGTCCTGGTGTACCAGGAAGTGTACGGGAGGTGATGGGATGATCCGGTGGCAGTTGAATGATTGCCTGATCGTAATTTTTCCAGTTCGCGCCAAAGTCCATAGTAGTGAAAAATAAGTGCGCAAGATAACCATAAAAGGAGTGATATGCATCATTACCGCATTATACCGGCCATAAAAAAAGGATTATTCACTTTTGTAAATAATCCTTTTCTCATATTCTCCGAGAATGACCTTGCCGTAGATCGTTCGTGTCCAGCCATTTTCAAACCCGTGATTATTAGCGATCAGATAGCCTTTGCCGGCATCTCGCTTGATAATTTTGTGGGCATCGATGTAATGGCCTTTCACTTTGCAAAATACAATATCACCGATGTGGTATTCTTCCGCTTTCATAAAAGTAAGGAGTGTGCCGCTTTTTAATATGGGCAACATAGACGACCCGAAAGCCTTCATACGGCCGGTGCCGAGGGTTTCAAGGTCTGATTTCAATCGTTCAAATTTATTCATGTTACATTGTTTTTTTTCACGCCAAGACGCTAGGATGCGTGTAGGCGCAAAGGATTAAATATAGAGTAGCGCATGAAAGATATGCGCTGGATTATTGTTTCACAAACGCTTATTTTATATGCTATACAGCGATGCCACGTAAGCGCAAACGATTACATTCGCAATAGCGCGATGTTGTTGCTCGCATGGCAACACCAACAGCAAAGCAGCATCAGGCCTACGAAGGAGCTATTGCGTTGCGTCAGAAAATGAGATAGAAAAAGAAATGTGAGAAGAAGGTATGGACTGGGATCACCAACAATCTATCAAAATTTTGCTGGTGCAAATATCTAATTTTTTTTCATAAAAAAGAAATTAACTATGATGGGATCTTCGCGTAGCCGGCATGCTGTTTGCTCTGTTCGCTATACAACTATTCAGTGACTGAGTTGTTAGTTTTGGGTAGCAATTTTTTAGCAATCAAATTTTATCCTCATGACAACAAACCAAACAGTAAACAAAGATTGGAAACCCATCCCTCAAAATCCGAATCAGCCACCAGTACCCGAAGAAAGTGGCATCAGCCTATGGGACGCATTACTTGCACAACCTGATTTTTGGGAAGAGGATGAAGTAAAGGAAGAGGAAACACCTGCACCAACTGAGAAAAAAACTGGTGCATCAGGGCAATGAGAAAGTCGTATGACATGCACGCCCATACGACCATTTGTTAAAATTCAAAATAAGTTATTGCTTTTCCGTCTGGCGCTTATAGGAATGGCGCCCTGTAACAATTTCACTTTTTAACTACCGTCAGGTAACTACTTACATGAAATGTCTTGCTGCTGCCAGCTTGCAGGGATTATTAATTTTATAGTAAAATTTTCCAGAAGGGTTCGAATTGAATATCCGCAAAGCTCAACTGATGTAAATCTATATTTTCGTCGCTGATATTGGCAGACAAAAAGTCTTGTATACTACCAGGAAGCTGCCAATGTTCGTTGCGGGAGCGCTGCTGCCAGCCTTGTTTTCGCCAGATGAGTCGTTTTGCATTCATCACTTGGGCGAGTAATTTAGCTTGGGTTTGTGTATCCATATTCGCTTCTTCTGCCACTGCCAATACCGCCATCCATTCAAATGCGACTGTATTTAGGCGGTAAGTATCTCGTTCATTGCAAAGGCTGAAATATACATCGGGAGCAGATTCCAGCTTTGCGCATATCCCTCTTGAGGGAGTCCATATATCTAGAAAGTGAAATCGGCGTGGCCCTGAGTGGGCGTTCAGCGTCCATTTATCATGGCCGATATCATTCCAGGTTAGTCTTCCAGGTTTAAAGGCTTCCGAATATACAGAGTTGGGTTTGGGTACGTATTGAAAGGTTCCTATGCCTGTTTTTTTATAATAGGCAGAAGTATGGAGGACCGTATCTAGGACAGGGGCAATTTGTGTTTTCCATACATCCTGCTGCCATGGCGCGTTTGCTCCTGCTGTATCTCCAAAGAAGAGAAAAAGATTATAATTTCTGCTCCAGTTCATATTCCTTTCATTTTGAAACGGTGGTGATATGGTGCAATGGCTGTCTCCCTATAACCAGCATAGCACATAAAAAAGTAGCATACCTGTTGTGGTATGCTGCCATCAAATATCGGTAAATTATTGCTAATTGGGATGTCACTTAGTAGGCGCCTGTTTCGGTATTCCTTTTATTTTTTTGATCACACGAACGATTATGATCATGATTAGGTTCATGACCGAAGCCAGCATCATGAGTAACAGTGGATTTAGCATGTCTCCTTCTTTTACATGAAAATGCCTTCCCAAGGCTGGACACCAAGAATAGACATGGCAAGACAGTGGAATAGCAATGAGATCAGTAGCCATCATGACAAAACGAATCTGCTCTTTCCAGGCTATATTGCGTTCATGATATTCTTCAATGCGTATAGCAGACCACATCAAAAATAAAGCAGTAAAAAGGATGGCCCCTCCAATATCAATCGGGTTAATGGGGAAATGCAAACGATTCCAGCAGGTAAGCAGTACAACTATGAACGCAGCAATACTGTAACCTGTACGTAACTTTCTTTTGCTCATGGGACGGGTAATTTTTCCCGGGTTATCTGTCAGTGGGTACATGTTGGGGGATTGTTATGATTTTTTTAAGCATCCATACTATCAGCCATAGCATTCCATTTAATATACTGTATAGAAAGATGATGAGCAGTGGATTTATATAGGTCGTTTCATGAAACACGTTTTCAAATGCTGGAAACCATGAATGGATATACAAGGACACTGGAATAACTGCCAGGTCAATTACCATCATCGCTAGTGCAATTTGGTTTTTCCATCTTTTGTTTTCCCTATAATATTTTTCTATTCGTCTCCAAGACCCAAAACCAAACAGGGCGGATAACAGTATCACCCATACCATACCCATTAAAAAATCACCACTGTCAGGGTGATACTTGTTGAATTGAAAATGACACCAATAGGTAAACAGTACATCAAGGAAGACGGCAATACTATAGTCTATACACACTTTTCTTTTATTCATAGCCCGGGACGTTTACTCCTAACCGTTAGACTAAATTACTGCAATTCCGGGATGTTTTGTCGGGATTTCTACAGCATGGAAAGTTGTCTAAAGTAAGGTTGGGGTCTCAGCGTTACAGTTAAGATCCGTACCTTTAAAACAGAAAACGGAACGCATGATACACCTTATTCCAAAGGAAGTAAGTAATAATGAGGAACTGCAACAGATTGCAGCCCTTTCCCTGGCCAACAATGCGGCAGACTTGACAGCCGACGAAAAAGCGAAAGAAGGATTTCTCACCTGGTCTTATCAACTGCCTGTTTTACAGGAGTTACACAAAGTGGTACCTAGTATTATTGTGAAAGATGGCGATAAAGTTGCTGGTTATGCCCTGGTACTTACCCATGACGCCGCTCCTATCTATGAACCATTACAGGATATGATCCGTGTGTTGAACCCTATTCTCTATGCAGGCAAACCTTTGTCGGAACATAATTTCTACATCATGGGGCAGATCTGTGTACATCCGGATTACAGAGGAAAAGGCGTATTTCAACTGCTGTATGATTACCACCGCGAAAGATATGCAGCCCATTATGATTTTCTGTTGACAGAAATTGCCGTAACCAATTTCAGATCACAGCGGGCACATGAAAGAACTGGATTCCGCACCATACATACCCATACAGATAAATTCGGGGATTGGGATATCGTAGTTTGGGATCGGGGTCATGGCTTCACTACCCGGAAACCCTGATTGCTAAAGGAAGCATGGGGATTAACAGTGCCAATGTTTACCGAGTTGAAATAGTTACAGGAGTTTTTACTGCACCACCAGGAACCACCTCTTGCATGAACGACTTTACTATTTGGCTTATCCAGCGGGGCTTTACCGGAACAGAATTCAAATACATTTCCATAGACATCAAATAATCCCCACGGATTGGGCTTAAAGCTGCCCACTGGAGCGGTATACATATAACCATCGGAACTATCGGCCACCAGGTGGTTTCGGCCATGCCAGATATTTGCGTATCGGCTGATTTTTTCTTTTTTGTTGCCCCAGAAGTATCGGTGATCGCTGTTTCCTGCGCGGGAAGCTACTTCCCACTCATCGAGGGACGGCAGCCTGAAGCCGGCCCAATTACAGAAAGCGATGGCATCTGTGTAGCTAATAGTTGTTACTGGATGATCCATCTTTTCTTCAATACCTCCCCTACTCCTACCGTTGGGATAACGCCAATAGGCGGTACTATCTTCTATCCAGCGGAATTCCTCCAAGCCAGGTTCAAACACCAGTGCATTGTGTTTGCGTTCGGCCTCAGTTGTATAACCTGTTGCTGCTACGAATGCAGCAAACTGCGCATTCGTAATTTCGGTAACGGATATACGAAAACTATCTAAGGTTACAGTGCGCAGTGGATTGGAAAGGAAGTCTTTCTCCCCCACCTGGTACCGGGCTGCCGGCACCGTAATAAATACAGGCGGCTGCAGTTGCTGCGCCTGACAGTAACAAACCACGAACAACAACAACTGCAGCCACACATACTTCATACAATACTATTTATGGCGATTTTTATAGAAATCGTTGATACGCTGTAAAATGAGCGCTTCGTTGGCACTGTTATAATCGATAAAGGAACCATAGTCACTGCGTTCGCCGTATAATTTCTTATTGGTCACAGAAGCCAGGAAAGGTTCGTACTTGTTGTTTTTCATGAACAACAGGAAGATCGTCAAGATGTCATGATCCTTTTTATCTCGCAGGTAGAATTCCTGGAGGAATGGAATCATTTCGATCGCGTTCATTTCCACGATAACGGATTTATAGTTAGTGCCCAGACGTTTGCTACGCAAAGCGGATTCTTTGATGATGGCCACTACGGAGTCTTGATTGTCGCGGAACCAATCCATTTGGCGACTACTCCAATCCTTTTCATTGAAGGGGCTTGGAATTTCTCCGAAGATTTTCTTCTGTTCGTCCATGATAGGTGGGACCGCATCGCAGTTCTGGGCATATGTTTCAGCATGAATCATGTGATAGGTGAATTTCTCCCGGAGGGTTAGGCCGGCGTAAGCTTTTGGAGAGAGCGCACTGGTTTCGTCATTATCTGAATCTACTATACCGGCGATCAGGGCTTTCACCTTTGCGAGGCCATAAGGAGGGGTTGTTACCTTATTCCTGTAGTGATTGTATTCCTCACTTTCTTTGCTGGGTTCGCGGTAATCTTGTGCATGTACCGCATTCAATGACAACAGCATGGTTGCTGCTAAAAATATTCTTTTCATTCAATTTTCATTGTGGAAGCAAATGTATTATTTATTCTGAAAGCATAGCAAATAAAAAGGCCTGCGCCGAAGACGCAGGCCTGTGTTACGGAATTTTATTGCGGTTTAGATTAATCCTGCATCTTTCAGCATTTCGTACACCATGGTACCTTTGGTTTTATCGATGGCTTTTTTCTCAATATATTTCACCAAAAGTGGCACTTTAATATCGAGGATTTTCTTACCATCCATCATTCGTGCGGAGGAACTGAGCAAGGTGCGGATATCGAATGCCGAAGCAAATACTTCCGGCACTCCCCTATCTACATTCAGCAAGCGGTAAACGGCTTCCATAGCGGTGCGCACAGAGTATTCCGTCGTAAATACCGTATCCCGTGCTGTTTCCGCGAAGTTGCCTATGAAAGCGATGTTCACAGCGCCTTCTGGTACTACCTGTGGCCTATCGCCAGCAGCACGAGGCATGAAATAAGACATCGCATAAGGCATCATGCAAGGAATGGTATTGGCGGAATTAGCGGCCAGTTCATTGATTTCTGCAGGGGGAACGCCCATATGATACAGCCATTCTGCGGCTATTTCAATACCAGTGCACTCTTTCATCGGCTTCTTAATGAAATCTCCTGGTTTATCAGAAAAGAGGCCGTAGATCCATCCTACCAATTGATGCTTTCCCTGTGATTTGAAGTGTGGCTGGCGATTGAACGTCCAACTGAGTAACCAGCTAGAATCCTTTACAGATACAATTCCACCGGTAACTACCTTACCTGCAAAAGGGTCACGTTGACAGATTTTCTCTATGTAAGGAGGTATTTTATCGTCTAAGGTAGTGACAGTAGCGGAAACGAAATTAGTTTCCTGGATATTACCGCAGAATTTCATAGGGTTCCCGAAAGCTTTATCCTGCTTGGCCAGGTTCATCCAGAGGTTCCAACTACCGCCCAGCGAATCATCCATGATAGCGGCATTATGTTGATCCCCGTAGGTGGAGCATTCTGTGATACTGCCATTGGTGACAAACACTAGGTCATTTTCTGTTAGTGCGATTTCTTTTTTGGTTCCGCCTTCTTCATAAATGATTTTGCGGGCCACTTTTCTGTTATTAGAAGTTTGTACCTCTACATTTTTCACCTGGGAATCGTAGATAATATTCACGCCATTGGCTTTCAGGAAAGATATCAGTGGCAGTACTAGCGATTCATACTGGTTATATTTAGTGAATTTCAGTGCTGATAAATCAGGTAATCCACCGATATGATGGATAAAGCGCATAATATACCTTCTCATTTCCATGGCGCTGTGCCATTCTTCGAAAGCGAACATGGTACGCCAGTATAACCAGAAATTGGAATCGAAAAATTCCTGGCTAAAAACATCGGTGATACGTTTATCATTTAGTTCCTCTTCCGCAGTGAGGAAGAGTTGTATAATTTCTTCTGTCGCCTTATCGGAGAGGGTAAATTTGCCGTCTGTTTGTGCACTCTGGCCCTGCTTCATGGTGGCGCGCATGAGCGAGAAATTCGGGTCTTTCTTATTCAGCCAATAAAATTCATCTAGTACAGAAGCATCTTTAGTTTCCAGAGAAGGAATGGAGCGGAAAAGATCCCACAGGCATTCAAAATGATTTTCCATTTCCCGGCCACCTCGAATGATAAATCCTTCCTGTGGTTGAAAAATTCCATCCAGGCTACCCCCTGGCAATTTCAGTTCTTCGAAGATGGTAATCTTATCCCCTTTCATTTGACCATCGCGGATAAGAAATACCGCAGCAGCCATAGAAGCGAGTCCGGCGCCAATCATATAAGCCGATTTCAGCTCTACATTTTCGGGTTTCACAGGGCGTGCAAATGCTTCATAGTTTCCGTTACTGTAATACATGTCTTCCTTGTATTAAATCGTTAGCAAATAATTGCATTTTTCTCGTTGCTGATAAACAACAACTGTAAGGTCGGGAATGTTTAGGTAATAAATCCCCTTTTTCCGGGATTGATATAGCAAAAAAGATGATGTAATTTTAAAAGGAACCTTCATCTGTACGAAAATGAAAAAGAAAAACCATTCTAAATTGAAACTCACAAAAATCAAAGTGAGTGTACTGAAGAATGCACCAAAAGATAAGCTGAAAGGGCAATCTTTGGTGACAACTCAGTTTATTAGCTGTGGCGAAACCTTTTGGGTATGCTAGTTTCAAGCTGCTCTGTTGATTGATAAAAAAACGCTGTTGTTTGTTACGGCGATTTTTCTGTAGCAGGAAATGCTACAACTAAAAAAGCCCGTTGGCACAATGCTAACGGGCTGTTTGTTATATCAAAGCAATAATGGAATTAATAACTCACGCTATAAACAATATAGCTGGAAAAATCGTTCGGCGCATACTGCACTTTCAAGGCATAATTAGGCTTAGGAAATTTCTGGATGAGTGTTGGTACCGCAGTATAGATTGAGTCTAGTGTTGCTTGTACCTTATTATCATTTGGAATCAGTTTTGTTCCCAGATAGAAAAGTGTAGCATTTTCTTTTCTAAGAAATACGGCTTCACTAGGTGCGACAAAACCAAAAACAGGCAGTGTAAGCGTATCTTTCCCTTCGTATTTTTCCTTATAAATGGTAGCTAAATACTCCAACCAATAACCCGGTCCGTCTTGCAGCGGCTCTTTCGGCCTTACTACTTTTGCTTTAATGATGTAGGTATAGCCGGGCTCCCGTTGGAAATCATGTATGAAGGTGTAAAGCTTCACTTTTTTGTCTGCATTTAGGAAATAGCGTCCATCTCCGCCGGTAGCGTAGTGGTCTACAAACACACTCATTATCTGCCCGTCTTTCGGGCTATCGGAATTTTCTTTACGGCAGGCCACAAAAAGCAGGGCCAGGGCTACAAGCAAGTATAAGTGTTTCATCATAACAGTTACAGCATTGATAATGCAAGGCGTTTCAGATGGAACGCGTCGCTGCTACCAAAAGTTACTATTGAGGATGACGAATTAAAGGAAACTTATCATGAAGCAGTTACTCGCTTCACTTTTCGCTCAAAACGCGCTATCAGCCCGTCCCAATCTGCGCGGAACGCTTGGGTATCATATTTTGCTTTTGCATATTGATAGGTATCTGTAGAGAGATGCCAGTTAAAAATGGGCTCCAGGCTCTCGAAGCCGCTATCAATTACTTGATGCAGCACTTGCTGTTTACTGATATTGTTCGACTCGCAGTATCTATCGAGCCATGCGCCTCTGCCAATTTTCACATATGCCACCAATAGGTCTACTGTAATAAAAGTTGCCGGTACATATTCGATTTGAAAATCTCTAAATTGGATAGCTTCCAAGATAAGATCCGCATCATAGCAGCGTTCTGGGATATCATGGCGAAGCAATCCCCCATGTTTTACTGCGAGGTGGCATAGTTCAGGAGTGATCAATTCATCTGGCAAGTAGCGAAGTGCCATACCATTTATGGCTGCTACTTCAAAAGCCAATTCCGAGGTTAGCATTGCCGACGGAAAATATTTCAGTGCGCCAATTCCTTTTTGTAATGCGGCTTTGCAGAGGGCTGGTGTTTTATATTCGGCAGGTACCCGTTTTAAATCTTGGTAATCCTTTTGTACGCGGTGCAAATGCCATTCCGCATCCCGTGTAACAGGTGCCAGTACTACTTCTCCGGCGGCGAGGTCGCGTTGTATTTCTTCAAATGTTGTGGTGAGTGGATCGTTGAGTAGTTGGGATAATAACGGGGAGATAATGTCGTCTCCATTATCATCCTCCTGGCATGCGTTTTCAGCAGGCATTTCCGGGTCTCGATCGTTGTAATAGAACAGAGGGATATCTTTATTTGCCTGCGGCAGATGATAGTCGTTTACCACCATTACGGGTACACGAAAAACGCCGTCGCATTGCATCCAGCCGTGGTTATAATGTAGCAGGACCATTTCCTTGGCGGTGATATCTCCTTCTACGCGGGTCGGTGCGCCGCCAATGAGCAGACTTTGGCAGGTAATATTTCCTGTTACGTAGAGTATGGGGCCATAGTCGCCGGTATCATTGATGATATTGCCGCTCACATGAAAATCGCCATCGATGATATATCCTTCAATAGGATTACCATCTGGGCCATTGGGCAGATCATCCAACTCTAATTGGAAATGGCCGTTGATGTTCAGGCTACCCTCATGTACATAGTACCAGGTATCTGGGTCGGTGATATCGTGGAAGGCTTCCGGGCTTTCAAAAATGCGGGAAGCAAGTGGGTAGCGGGTTATAACAGTGGCTTTGGGCACCAGTTGAAATGTATGCAGCAAGATTTTTCCGTTTGATGATAGCTGCAATAATACAAAAAGAAAAATACATCCGTTGCTACTGCCCGTTGTAGCAACGGATGTATTTATGTTTATTTCAAAACAGTTGCCAGCAGTGCGTCCAGCCCTTCCATCGCAATGGCGAAGCCTTCTTTGAAGCCCATTTGAATAGTGGCTTCTAAATCTGCCAGGTCGTTGAAAGTGATATTAAAGGAAACGTGGGTATGATCCCCTTTCGCTTCAAAGTTTACTTCCCAATTTGCCTGCGGCATATCCGGCTTGATATTTCCATCTTTGTCGGTGAAAGCATCCTTGCTTTTAAACAGTTGCTGGTCGACAATCTTCGTATAGGTGGCCATGGCCCAGTGTTCCTCTCCTTGGGGGCCCACCATAGCGTATAGCCAAGTGCCGCCTTCTTTGAAATCTAGGTGTTTTGTCCTGGCTTTCCAGGGGTGGGGAGCCCACCATTGATCCAGGATTTCTTTTTTCGTATAGGCGTCCCATACGAGGGGTAGTTCTGCGGCAAATTCTCGGCCAACTGAAATGCGCTTCTGCGCTTTGTCGACCGAAAAATCGTAGGTCAGATTCCTGTTCATTTTTTGTCTTTTTTATGTTTTGTAATACTAAATCCTATTGATAACACCTCGTTTCCCTGATCTTTTTGCTTGGCCTGTCGTTGTGAGTGAATTGCATCTCATCTCGCAACCGTTCAGTTGCAAATATATGAAACTATTCGGTTGCACAAATATTTTTTTCTTTTATATAGTGAGCACAGCAGTGGTATTCGTGCCCCATTCTCTTTCCCAGACTTCATAAACTGGACCAAAGATGCCAATTGTTATAAAATTGACACATTTCAATGTTTCTATCTTTTTTTTCAATTCAATGCTCTACTTTCGTGTTCAGATTTTCAAAAAATAATTATGAAGCAAACAGTTCCTGCACTCGCGCTGCTTTTAATGCTCGCAGCATGTGGCGGTCCTTCTAGCGACCAAGCGAAGACCGAAGAGAAAAAAGAAGCCGCAGTATCTAGCGGTAATACTTACGCTATCGACACAGCCACTACGACTGTTGACTGGCGCGCTACTCACAAAGGTGGCATGGCTCCACGCTTTGGTACTATCAAAGTGATCAATGGCACCCTGACCGTAGAAAAAGGTGCTATAGCTGCTGGTAACTTTGAAATAGACCTGAATACACTGCAGGTAGATCCAGCTTCTATCACTGAAAAAGACAAAAAACCAGCTGACCTGGAAGGTCACCTGAAAAGCCCTGATTTCTTTGATGTAGCAAAACATCCACTGGCTAAATTTGTGATCACTGGCGTAGCTCCTTACGACAGCACTAAACAGAAAAGCCTGCTGCCTGGCGCTACTAACCTGATCAGCGGTAACCTGACTTTGAAAGACAGCACCCTGAACATTACTTTCCCTGCACAGATCGCAGTAAATGGTAATGATGTTTCTGCTAGCGCTAAATTCGTTATCGACAGAAGCGCTTGGGGTATTCACTACAAAACTGAAGGTTCTCCTGAAAACTGGGTGATCAGCAAGGATGTAGAAATCGGCTTTACCTTGAAAGCTGTTAAGAAATAATATCCATTAAGGGATTTTTTAAAAGTGAGTGTGACGTCTGCGACGTCACACTCACTTTTTTTATTTTCGTCGCCCCTGCCCGATGGGCAGGGGCGACAGACAGGAGATTTTGCGTCCATTCCCTTGATTAATTTGGGGGCAACCATTTCGTTTAGCCTTCTGAGTTTGCCCCTGGCAGGGGCGACAGACGGGAGATTTTTGCGTCCATTCCCTTGATTAATTTTGGGGCAACCATTTCGTTTAGCCTTCTGAGTTTGCCCCTGGGCACAGGCGACGCGTGTAGCCTTTATTTGTTAAGTCCTCTGACTGCCGCCCATGGTAGGTACGACAGAATTGAGATTTTTCGTCCATGTCTTTTGGCACCACTTTTTTTGTTTAACCTCCTAACTTTGCTATTTTAAATTTAACCCTTAGATTTGAAGCCATATTCCAATCCCAGCTTGGAGTAACAATTAACCCAAAATATCTTTATTTAATCATGAATGATGTGAACACACTGGCAGAAGCTTTGAAGAAAGGCCTGCTGGAAGACGCAAAACAACGGATTGACCAAGGTGAAAAACTTCCTAAAGATCTTCCCTCCCACGATCGCAGGTATATTTATGATCAGCTTGCCCGTGCCAAAGCCTATGATGTACTGCTTGGTCTTGTAAAAAACCGTAGTATTGAAATGGACCTGTATGAATATGAGAAACTGGATGGCTCTATTTATGAAAGCCTGTTTCGCAATATTGGCAACAGTTCAGATGATATTGCTTTCCTGGAAGCCTTCCTCCAAAAAGCCGATAACATCAATGATGCGGTTAACGGTAAAACATTACTAGCGCTGGCATTCTCCCTAAATGTTCCCCTGGAAATTATTTCGGTATTAGTAGATGCCGGTTGCGATATCCGTTATCGTAATAATGCAGAAGAAAATTACCTGTATGGTATTGTACAGGAATTTAGCATTAAGGAAGACACGGGTCTATCTTACCTCTCCTATCTCATCGAGCAAGGCCTGGATCCCAATGAAGGCAATATTGTACGGGAAACGCCGCTGCAGTTGGCAATAGGAAAAAATAAAACCAAATACATAGACCTCTTACTACAAAAAGGCGCAGATCCTAATCAACCTGGAAAGGATGATGAAACCGCCTATTACTATGCCCTCGTACACCAGGTTTGCGGTACAGCGATGTACGACCGCTTAGCACAATATGCGGCACCTGATTTTGAGGTTGCGAATAAAAATCAAGAAACAGTACTCGGAGGTACGCTACGTATGCGGAGTCGCGCTACGGAGTCCGATATCGCCATTGTGAAAGCATTGTTGCGCGACGGAGCAGATATTTATCAAACTTCTCACTATTACAACCAACCTAAAGCGGCACTCGACTGGGTAGCAGAATACCCGGCAGATATGCTGGAAGCAGTATTGGAAGCAGGCGTGGTGGAAATAGATCGTCGGGACGATGCGGGTAATACGCTGCTGCATAAGGTTTGCGGCTATAACATCAATTATGACCAGGAAGCCGCTCGGCAGTTATACCGTAAAGTAAAGCTGCTGATCGAACACGGCGCAGACACAAATCTCACCAATGATCGCGATCAAAGTGCAATGGATCTCGCTGCTCAGGACAACTTGAAAGCGAAGGTAGTTGAGTTACTTTTAAAACATAAAGCATAATACCATGTCCATGTCTTTTATTGTTGCCTGCGAAAGTGGCAAAAGGAAAATAGCGGAAATCCTCCTCGCCAACAACGAAGTGGATGTAAAATATACAGATGAAAAAGGAAGGACAGCGCTACATTATGCCGCACATCACGGCTACCAAGACCTGGTAAAACTCTTGCTGGAAGCTGGTGCCGATATGGACTACGAAGATCATAACGGAGAAACGCCCTTCTACTTTGCCTGTCTGCAAAAACAAAAACAAACGGCCCTTTTCCTGTTGGAAAAAGGTGCTAGAACAAATATCAACGACCTGCAAGGAAATAGCCTCCTGCACCTGACCGCCCGCACTGGTCAAAAAGAAATCATGGAAGCCCTGATCCATCAAGGCGCGGATGTCAACCTGGAAAATAACCAGGCGGAAACGCCTTTATTCATCGCTGCATCATGGCGTAATCGTGATATTGCCCAGCTATTGTTGGATAATGGCGCGCAGGTAAACAGCACTAGCAAAAATGGGGATAGTCCACTCATCGTAGCCGTTCGGGCGAAAAACCCTGCCATGGCCACTTGCCTGATAGAAAACCAAGCGGATGTGAATCATACCAATCATGTAGGAGAATCAGCGTTATTGATTGCCTGTTATGATACCAATAGGGCGCTTACCAATCTACTAGTAGAAAATGGTGCAGATGTATTTACCACTTCCACCGAGGGGCTGTCGCCTATCTGGTATGCTTGTGCCAATAACCAAAAAGAAATTGTAGCCCTGTTCTTAGACAAAGGTATAGACGTGAATTTCAGTCAACCCTTGTCTGGCAATACCACTACCATGAACAGTTACCTGGATTGGGTGGAAACGGCTAACAGTCTTTCCATTACTAGTGCCTTCAGCTTTAATCATACTTACACCTATGGCGGAGAGAGTATGTTGCATGTAGCCGCTAAAAACGGGCATTTGAGTATGGTGAAGTTACTGTTGGAGCGCGGCGCGAAGATCGATATCCAAGATGAATCCGGGAATACCGCTTTGCATTATGCCTCTTCTGCTGGCAAAAAAGATATTGTAAAATATTTATTGGAGCAGGGTGCAGATGCTACTATTGTGAATACCAAAGAGCAGAAAGCCATTGATTATGCGTCCATTAAAGGTTTCAATGAGATTGCTGCGCTCTTGCTCAGCTTCAATTCTCCTGCTGCAACGGCTACAGTTGCCCCAACAGCCGCTCCAGTAGCCGGTACCAATATCACCGACAAAAAGAAGGCACTGCTGGATTTGAAAGAACTCCTCGATGCGGGCATCCTTTCCCAAGAGGAATTTGACAAAGAAAAATCAAAAGTATTGAATGGATAAACCCATCACCGCCCTCATCATACGGGGGCGGTGGTTTTTCCGTATACCCCTTCCTGTTAGTCCGATTGCTTACATTTGACGCGTATGCGAAAACTGATCATTTTATTATTCGCCTTTCTGTCGTGGAATCTGGCCGTAGCATCTACTCCTGAAACCACTTTGGCTAAAACGCTGGATTCTTTATCCAGCACCCAGAGAGCATTACTATATCAATATGGCACCTTGCAGTCGTGGGCCGGCGCTCCAGTAGCAGATAGCTTCTGGAACAGCCACCAATCCGAGTTAGGCCGACTGAATAAAGAAAGTGCCGCTTTGCTGGCACAGGAACTGTTACATAATACTGACCTGGTGTATACTGTTAAAAAGCCTTCCCGATTACAGGCGTTGCGCGGCGTGTTTACCACATCCCGACTGTTATATGGACTGGCAGCGCTGATTGGGGCCTTTGCCGCTATACAGTTACTGGGAAAATATCTACCTGATTTTTTCAGATGGATCGTCCGATATCTTTCACCATTATTTCGTTGGCTATTTTCCCCTATCGCACTGACGTGGGAATTACTCCTGTTGGGTATTGCAGGGATTTTCCTGGGGCCATATATAACGGAAACGTACACACGCACTATCATTATTCACCTAGGCATTTTCTATATCTGGTCCCAACTAACGGCCATTACTACCCGACAATATCATCTCAAGTATTATAGCAAGTCGATCTGGGATAGTATTGATAACTATCGGTTATCGCCCTGGCAGACGTTTCTACAGGTATCCTTCCCTGCGTTTGCAACCACGGCGGGTATTCTATGGGTCATGCGAGCCACTGGGGATAAATGGTATCCATATGAAGTGATCGTTCCATTAATGATTGGCATCTATGCATTACCTCCTCTTAGAAGAATGGAACTGTTATTGAGCCGGGTGTTATTCCCTTTTGCCCAGGTCAATCTACGCCTGAAAGACCAGCGGCTGGCAGCTTTTGTGGTGATCTGCTTGATCGTTTGGGAGGTCATGTTATTTTTGCCGGTTATTATACCTGAAGCTTTACTGGTACTGAGTGTTTTTCTCTTGCTGATGCTGATCCTGTTTTCCATTGAAGACGTTAGCAACTGTGGCATGAAAAATTTCATATGGCTGCAAGTTATCACCTTATCGTTCTGTATAGCTGTTATCCTGGTGAGTTCGCAGTTGAGTATGCTGGTGCTCAGTTGGGCGGGGATGGGCGGATTACTGCTCTATGTGATGATTAAATATTGGGAGCTTCCTACCCTCTTTGGCTGGAGTTGGAAAAACAGAAACAGAAAAGCCTGGGGAGCGTTGGGAATGGCGGCCCTTATCTGGGGTATTGCCACGCTGATACGTATGCACCCGGAATGGTTTACCGTGTTTCCGGCGTAGTAGATGAGCGCGCAAAGCATACAAAGCGAAACGTGTCTCCCGTTAAAATAATTGTTGATTCCCGTCCATCGAAAGATAGACGGGAATTTATTTTTATCAGCCATCCAAGCGGTATAATTGTGCCGGCGACAATATTCTTTTCACCAGGAGCAAGACGCCCGCAATCAGCAATATGATAGTGATATAACCCGCTGCTAGTGATTGTTGCCCCTCCATATGGATCGCGTTTACTACAACGTAACTGGTAGCCGCTGTCACCAAATAGCCACCACCGCTGGTGAAGCCGCCTGCTGCGCCAGCATTTTCTGGGAAGCTGGTCAGACAGTGAGTAAAGTAGATGTTGTAAACGAATCCCATTAGGAAATGCATGCCTGCTACGAAGCACATCATGGATAACAGGGACGTATATACGCTGGCGCTGGTATACATGATCAGCGCCAATAATAGCTGTATCATGGTGGCGGTCCATAGTTTAGGGAACATTTTACGTTGGATCAAACGCTTGGCCAGCAAGCCTCCTAGCAACAATGATATACCAGAGGCCAGCGCACAATAGCCTGTTGTAACAGCGCTATGGCCGAAAGTTTTTTCAATGAGAAAGGGCGCCGACATCCCAAATACAATGGACATGGAGTAGCTAAACCCTATAATTACCACGCCTGGTGTGAAATCTTTTCGACTCATAAATCGGCCGTAGTTGCCGAGGATTGTCTTTAGATTCCATGGTACCCGCTGTAGTATCGTTTCTCCTCCGTATAGCCATTCCAGTAATACCATCACTACCCCATAGATACCCAAGAAAACGAAGTTGGCTCTCCAACCGAAGATATCCTGTAGGTAACCTCCGAGGAATGGCGCCAGGATAGGCGCTGCGGACCATACCACAGATAAGAGGCTGGTATAATGTTTTCGTTGTTCACCGCTATAGATATCTACAAAAAAGGAGCGTTTGGCTATCATTATCACAGAGATCACCATTCCTTGTAAAATACGTATGGCGAGGATCAAGTGAATATCATTGATAATGGCAATCAGGAAATTACTGAGGGTAAATATGATCAGGGCTATCAAGCCAGTCTTGTAGCGCCCGAAGCTATCAACCAGGCTGCCCAGGAATAGTTGGGACAAACCGTAACTGATGAGAAATACGGTGAGTGTGAGTCGTACCAAATCATTGGTGACGCCCAATTCTTTGGCCATATGCGGGAAGGACGGCACATAGATATCCATTGCCAGTCCGGATATAGGTATCAGTATAAATGCGATGTAAGTAGCGATTTGTTTGTTTTCCGCTTTAAGGTGTTTCATTTTGCCGGATTTAGAAACACAAAATTACAAGGACACTGTTGGAGTGACTTCTGCTATTCAAATGCAGAATTAAACAAATCAAATATTTACAAAAACATCATACTTCCTGGCGGAAAGCTTTAGGGCTTTTCCCGGTATGCTTTTTAAAGAGGTGATTGAAGTGTTGAGGGTATTCAAATCCGAGGCTGTAGCCTATTTCGGCGATGCTCCAATCAGAATGGCGAAGCAGGTCTATGGCTTCTGCTATGATTCGTTCTTGGATAATATGGGAGGTGGTGTTTCCGGTGCTTTTCTTCAGGCAATAATTGAGATAGTTGACATGCACATGCAATGTGCGTGCAAAATCATCTGGCCGAGAACGGATGCTGCCGTTATACGGAGAATCCACCGGGAATTGGTTATTGAGCAATTCGAAGAAAGCATTTACCAATCGGTCGCTGACAGGATGGCCACTCACAGCCCTTTGTGAGTAGCGGATTTTAATACCCAAGTGAACAATCAGCATGAGGATGTGATGGATCATGGCATGCTTCTGCTCATAGTCGCTGTGATAAGCCTCCTGGAGCATAGTGAAGAGCTGCAGGAATTGCGCATGCTGCTCGGGGTCCAGGAACAGGAACGGATATACGTTATCCGCAAAGGCGGCAGACAATTGTTTTAACTCTTTCTTCAGCACAGCGCTGATATATTTCTCATTGAAGAGGCAGATGAAACCCTCCTGGTCATCTGTCACGGTTTTCCAGCCGTGTTCCTTATTGGGACCAGAGAAGAAAATAGCGGGCTTGTCTATCTTTACTTCTCCTTTGTCAGTTATCAAAATGGCGTTTCCTTTACAGACGCATATTTTGAAATAATCCCTACGGCGGTAAGGCAGACTGACCAGGCAGTGTTTGCGTTTCAGGATATTGAAATGGGAGCTGCTGTCTTTTCCATTCAGCAGTTCTGTAGGGATTTGCCGGTTGGTAGACTCATAATACTGTAGGATGGTTTCCGCCTTCTCCATGAAATGAAAGTTAAACAAATCAAAGATAACGAAACTTACTCGTCCAGCGGTTCACAGTCGTCCAGTAGTTCAATGTCAGTGGGAGCATTGTCTGTGAAGATGACTACAATACCGTGGGGATCGCAGTTTTCAAATTTCCCTTCTGCAAAATGGATCAGCCAGTACCCTTCTTCATCATAGAAGGTGAATTCCGGGAACTCCAATGGAAAATCGGCTGTATCCAGCGATAGATAAGGGATTTCTTCGGCTTTGATTTTATATTTTTCGGGATATGCTTTAAAGTTATCCTTAATATAGTGAATAGCCTTTGTGAGGTAATCATCGGTTTGCCCTAATACCTGCGCCGCCGAGTGGATAATTTCGGGAGACAACTGCTTCTCTGTGGTTAAGAGGCTCACTGGGATAGGATCAGAGAACAGCTTGCTAGCATCATCCAGGACGGTTGACCAAAGGGATAGGTCGTCTGGAGCTGCTTTGGGCTGTAACTTTTCCAGTATCGCGATATATGGATTATTTGTTGGTGTCATATTTCAATGTATTTAAAATGGTCTAAAAGTATTACAACAAATCTGCCGTAATATTATGTTTCCCCAGGTATTCTTTTATCTCACTAAAATTATCCGCATAAAATAGTGTCATATGCTGTAGATGCTTGAAATGACGGACATCCTCGAAATTTTGAATGTTGAAGGTATCGTTCTCACCATCCCAGAAACGTAGCATATTCAAGTAGATGTCGTCTCCCCCATCCTGCTGAATTTCCGTAATTTCATCCGCAAATTTCCGGTCAATTTCCAGTGATTCAAAATAAGCAGTCACTTCAGGGATGAATGCGTATCCTTCTTTCTCTACATCGATTTTACGCGGCTGGTAATTCTCCACAAACTCATACAGGTCGAACACCGGCTGCAATAGATTTTTCTCGTACATCAACTGCTGGATAACAGCCAGTTTGAAATTGAAATCCGTGAATTCAATCTTCTCTCCGGTGATCGGTTTGAATTGATATTTATCACTATAGACTTTCGGTGCTGGGGCCACGTACTCTGTGATAGTTATACTATTGATGATTTGGTCATCGATATCAAAATATACATTCAAATTTCCGAGTATCAAGGTAGCACTGTCATCATTTTCGACGATCTTTCTCGCAGCATTTTTATGTGTCTGAAAATATTCCAAGTAACCGGAGCCATTCATAATAAAATCAGACTGGAAGCCGGTTTTAGGAGAAAAATCATACGTACGTGGATGTATATCCAACACAATCCCCTCGACGTCCTTCCCATTTTTGGAATAAGCTAATATGCCGCTATCATCCCATGTATAGATATGGTTATATTGCTTTTTGACATGGCGGGCATTTCCCAGCGTTTCCGTGAGACGGGTTACACTCACTGGAAATTGAATTTGCACATTATTTACTGTTAACTGGTTTTCAATAATTGCTATCTGCATAACATTACAATGGTTCTAATCCGTTAAAGGTAAGTATTTCAAACAAAATGATGTTGTAATAAAAAGCGCGAGTGACGTCTTCGACCTCACTCGCGCTTTTTATATTTTTTCGTCGTCCCTGCCCGCTGGGCAGGGACGACAAGCTTTTAGATTATATACTATTTACTTCGCTTCAATAGTCGTGGAGGCTCCTTGTAAGCCTTCGTCTGTTTGTACGTTCACAGTGATCTTTCCTTTTTGACCTTTCTTTCCTTTCACAATCACCTGTGCCATGCCGTTGAAGGTGGGCCTTACAGTACTGTAGAACGGTACAAATGAGGTAGCATCGCCGTTATCTGTAGCGGCAATCTCCCCAGGACCAGTGATCGAAAATTTCAGTTTGACAGCAGCTCTTGGAACCAGGCGATTATCGTTATCGCATATACGAACAGTGATATAGCAGAGATCCGAACCATCTGCCTGTAGAGAGGTAGTTTCTGCTTCTAGCACTACTTTACTCATTTTACCGGTGGTACGTACCACATCTGTTGCCCACTGCTGGCCATTTTTATAGGCTACCACTTTCACTTCGCCTGGTTGGTATATGATGCTATCCCAAACCAGTCGGAAGTCTTGCCCAGGGCGTTTTGTTTTCTTACCCTGACTTACGCCATTGACGAATAATTCCGCCATATCTCCGGAAGTGTATACATGTACAGGAACAATCTGTCCTACTCTTTCTGGCCAGTTCCAGTGTGGCATAATGTGAGCCATTGGCAACTCCGGACGCCAGTGCGCTTGGTAGTTGTAGTACCTATCTTTAGGGAAGCCGCACAGGTCCACGATACCGAAGTAACTGCTGCGGGAAGGAGGGTTTTTCTTTCTAATTGCTTCTAATGCTTCCTCCAGTTCTTTCCGTTTGGAAGAATCGGTACGGAAGTTTAGCAGGTTCGTTTCATCGGAGTTGAACGGCGTAGGCTCACCCAGGTAATCGAAGCCTGTCCATACGAATTCACCTAGCAGATGCGGGAATTTAGCATTGGTACGGAATTGTTCATCTGGGCTGCATCCCCATCCTGGCCATGCTTCATCGTAGGAAGTAGCCTGGAAATGGTCATATTTGGTACCAAAGAAATATTCTCCTCTGGAGCTAACGCAGGAAGATGTTTCACTGCCCATCGTAGGTTTATTCGCGTACCTTGGGTCTGCATCCCATTTTGGTTGTTGGGAGAAGAAATAATTTACACCCATAATATCCAAAGCAGTAACGGCGCCGCTTTCCCTTCCACCATCTGGATCATTGTATCCATTTGATACAGGACGAGTAGGATCGGCATGTTGTACGATAGAGGCCAGTTCATGCGTCAGCGCTGTGTCTCGCTGATCCATCACTTCATTACCGATAGACCAGATGATCACCGCAGGATGGTTCCTATCACGGTTTACCAGGGCCAGCAAATCTTTTTCGTGCCATTCAGGGAACAGTTTATTATAGTCATTTTTCAGCTTAGGTTTCTTCCAGGCGTCAAATGCTTCGTCCCATACCAGGAGGCCCATTTGGTCAGCTAGTTCCAGCAATTCCGGTGTTGGAGGATTGTGAGAGGTGCGGATGGCATTACATCCCATTTCCTTCATGATTCGCAACTGACGGCGTAATCCAGCAGTATTTACCGCTGCACCCAATGCTCCTAAATCATGATGGAGACAAACCCCTTTAATCTCCGTTCTCTTTCCATTCAGCAGGAACCCGTTCCTGGCGGTGAATTCTAAATGACGGATACCAAAGGTGGTATAATAAACATCTGGTTTCATGCCGCCGGTAGTAACCGTAGTTTTAGCGATGTACAGCGTTGGTTTTTCCAACGTCCATAATCCAGGTTGGGACAATTTCACCCCAGCATTTACTACCGCAACACTGTCTGGTAAGATTTGCACCGGCTTTTCCTGGAGAACGGCTACACGTTTACCTATCTGTTTACCTTCGGTATATTCGAAAATTTCTGTGGTCACTTTACTGTGGGCGGCAGTCTTGGATTGGTTGCTCACTTTTACGGCCACCTGTATAGCTGCCGAGGAATCGGCTACTTGTGGCGTGGTGATGCTAGTTCCCCAATGATCGGTATGCACAGGAGCTGTTTTCACCAACCAAACATGGCGGTAGATCCCTGCACCTGGGTACCAGCGGGAATCCCAGGACTCCGTATCTAAGCGTACTGCTACGGTATTGGGCTGTCCGGGCTTTACGAATGGCGTGATATCCATTCTAAAGGAGCTATAGCCATAAGGCCAAGTGCCCACGTATTGGCCATTTACCCAGATTTTAGCGTAGGCCATTGCTCCGTCAAAATCGAGAAAAATGCGGTTTCCTTTATCTTTCTTATCGATGGTAAACTGTTTCCTGTACCAGCCAATTCCCTTCCAAGGCAGTTTCCCAGATCTACCTGCCAGTTCTATACGGAATGGACCGGCAATGGCCCAGTCGTGCGGCAGGTTTAACTTTGTCCAATCTTTATCATTCCAGGTAGGTTGCTCCATCCCTTCAGGTTCGGGGCGTTTGGTACCATCTGCCTGCAATCCGTAGCGACTGAATTTCCAGTTATCGTCGAATAACTGGACATCGGCATTTCCTTCTCTGATGATCTTCGTTTGTGCATTAACGTGGACAGCAACGGCAGACTGCATTAACAATAATGCTAGGCCGGCTGTAAAGCGCTTCATACTGCGCCTACAGGCATTCTGATTCATTCCCAATTTGCTTTTGAATTTGTATCGCTAAAATTCGTAGAAACAACGGGATATGCCAAACAGAGAATTACCTATTTGTAAGCTTAAATTCACTTAACAGCCGGCTACACATAGCATTTCCTGGCAATTTACCCTAATTGCCTATCATACCAGGTCCCGAAGATCGGTTTCGTTTATGCCGCTACATTCTCTTTTGTGAGATCTGCGAATAGGACCATAAACACCATAAAGCTCCATAGCGTTGTTTCCCGGAATGCAAAAACCTCCTTGCCATCGGTGGTTTTGATGAAGTAGCCTTTCAGGCTGCTATGCTGCAAAGGTTGCAGGCTGGATAATGGGTACTGGGTACCATCCACTATCAAGTATTTACCATTAATCCCCAGTTGCTTTGATTGAGAATTTAAAAAGGTTTGTGTAGAAAGGGCTGTGAAGGAATTTTTCAGAGCGGTGGCACTCGTGATGTAGTTGAAGTTAGCGGTTTGCCCATCTTTAATTTGTTGCAGCAAATACTCACTTCTCTTTTTGGCATTAGCATTGATCAATTCCGCCAAATCGCCTCCATGGTTGATGTTGATCAACTCCCAGATATCACTGCCGGAACTTTTGAAAGCCAGGTTATTGGGGGCCATCGATTTCCCTGTAGTGAATAAGAACAGATCATGCAATCCCGCCAGTGGCATATAGTAAGTCTGGGATTTATACTGGCGCTCTACTCCGTTTTCGTATAACAGATAAACGGGGATATTCATTTTCTTTTTAGCGCTCACATAAAAGATGATCGCCATCACCATACAGAAAACAAAAATGAATTTTCCTGCAAACTCCGCGCCTGGCAAGGCAAAAGTCAATGCTATTCCGCAAATGGCCAACAATACAAAAAAGCCGATTAAGAGCCAGTAAACGCCCCACATAGCTTTGCTTGGTCTATACTCTTGTATGAGTTTACCTTTTTCCATAGAGATATGATTATTGAAATATATAATATATAAAACTGGGTTAATTGTAAGATGGTTAAATCAAACAAACTGCTGCGAATGTAGATTTTTATTTTGAAAAATCAATACATCCCTTTGTAGGGGGATGTATATCGAGGTTGCCGCAAGAATTCATATTAATTTAATATCTCCGCACCCTTTAATTACTCAATTTTGTAGGAATATCGCATGCTGCCAAAGTCTGTACACCATGAAGTTACTAATCATTGAAGATGAGCAATCGCTAACCAAGAGTATCCACAGTTACCTATTACAAAGCAATTTCCTCTGTGATGCCGCTTATCATTATGAAGAAGGCAAGGAAAAACTGGATACTAACGCTTACGACTGTATTATTCTGGATATTACCCTTCCAGGTGGCAGCGGGCTGGATTTGCTTCAGCATATGAAACGGAGGAAAGTCACTGCGGGAGTGATTATTATCTCTGCCAGAAATTCATTGGATGATAAAATTGCTGGTTTAGAATTAGGGGGAGACGACTATCTCACCAAACCATTCCATCTCGCTGAATTAACGGCCAGGGTCAATTCCATTATCAGGCGCAAACAGTTTGAAGGAAACAACATTATTGCGTTGGATAAACTGACCGTTAACATGCTGGATAAGACGGTAAAAAGTGGGACAGACGAAATTCATCTCACTAAAAAAGAATATAAACTCCTACTCTATTTCATCAGTAATCGCAATCGGATTGTCACCAAAGAGGCGATTGCAGAACATTTATGGGAAGAGCAAGCCAGTTTGGGATATAGTCTGGATTTCATTTATACCCATATTAAAAATCTCCGTAAAAAGCTGATGGATAAAGGTTGTCCGGATTACATCAAAGCCTTGTATGGCATGGGATACAAGTTTGCCGCAGACGAAACTCCGAGGGCATGAAGCTGATTGTACATTATAACCGTCAGAACTTTTTAATCCTGACTTTATTGTTCATCTTTTCCGGTATCAGCAGTTACCTACTTACCAAACAGGTACTCCTGTATGAATTAGACGAAAGCCTGGAATCCTCTATGGAAAGGGCAAAAGCGTATGTACGTGTCTCCCGAAATCTTCCCTCCTCCACTGTTTACGACAATTTGCGCATTGTTACCACTACTACCAACAAGCCTATCGATAGTCCTTATATCCTATATTCCGGCGAATATTATCCGGAAAATAACCACTGGCACCTGGGGCGCACACTGGAGTTTACGGTCTACTTGCAGGGACAGTTGTACAATATCAAGATCAGTAAGCCGCTGGAAGGGATTCGGCATATTACTTATGCCGTAGTGGCCATTACTATGGCCATGATACTATTGCTGCTAGCCATTCTTGCTATCATCAACCGGTTCTTTATCTCCCGGCTATGGAAGCCTTTTTATGAGACCTTGTATAGTCTTAAAAATTTCCGGTTGAGCAATCGGGGCACCATTGAATTCAAGAAAAGCAAAATCGATGAATTCCGCATCATGAACGAGCACCTTAGCATGGTCACTTCCAATGCCAGTAAGGAATATCACCTATTGAAGGAATTTACAGAGAATGCCTCGCATGAATTTCAAACCCCGCTCACGATTATACGCTCCAAACTGGACGTATTGATACAACAGGAAAATTTTACAGAAGAACAGGTGGAACTGCTTACAGACGCATATGGCGCGGTTACCAAATTATCGGCGTTAAGCCACTCCCTTTTACTGCTAACGAAGATAGAAAACAATCAATTCGGGCCACAGCAAGCGCTCAACTTGCAGGATGTTATTCAACGAAAAGTGAGTCAGTTTGAGGAAATATGGGAAGACTGCCAGCTCTCGTACCAATTGCAGGTTCACCCAGCAACCATTCAGATTAATCCAGATCTGTTGGACATCTTACTCAACAACCTCTTCAGTAACGCCACGCGGCATAATCAACCCAACGGCAGTATTCAAATACAGTTGCAGGACAAGTTCCTGAGAGTATCCAATACCGGGATCAAAGTGGCGCTGGACGGAGAAAAAGTTTTTTCCCGGTTCTATAAAAGCACGGTGAATAACCACAACAATGGCCTGGGTCTCTCTATAGTCCGACAGATCTGCATTTCCTCTCAAATCTCCCCCTACTATGAATACGCGGAAGAGCAGCATCATTTCATGCTGCGCTGGACTTAACCCAATGATATCCTTTGCTTCAGAATGCTACCAGAATTGTCTGCTAATTTGCGCCCCATAATATAGCGGAACATATGACCTTTCAGAAAATAGCACTTTCAATCCTACTACTTGTATCGACACATTTCCTATACGCACAAACGGCGAAGCCCGGATTCAAGGCAGTGGTCAAAGACGCCACCAGCCAACAACCGCTGGACCGCGCCACTGTGATCCTTACTATGACAGGCGGCAAAACGAACATCCCGCCGGTGTTTACGGATAGTACCGGTACCTTTTTGCTCAGCAATTTGGCCGCTGCTACTTATCAGTTGACCGTGGGATATGCAGGCTACGAAACCTATCATGAGCAGTTTACCATCAAAACTACCGACAAGGGAACTATTGAAAAGGTAATTCTCATGCGTACCAACACCAAAATGCTGAATGGTATCCAGGTGACGGCCAAGAAACAACTCGTAGAAAATAAAATCGATCGACTCGTTTACAATGTAGAAAGTGACGTCACTTCTCAGGGCGCCATGGTAGCGGATGTACTGAGGAAGGTACCACAAGTGACCGTAGATGCTTCCGGCAACGTAGAATTATTGGGTAATCCTAGCGTACAGTTCCTCATTAACGGTAAGCCCTCCACGATGTTTGGTACCAATGTAGCAGATGTATTGCAGTCTATTCCAGCATCGCAGATTCAGAGCGTGGAAGTGATGTCCAGTCCTGGTTCCAAGTACGATGCCAAAGGCACAGGCGGGATTATCAATATCATCCTGAAGAAGAATAAGTCGCAGGGATTTAGCGGTACCGTGAATGCCACTGCCGGCACCCGCCTGGAGAATGGCGCTATCAATCTCTTCTACAAAGCCAATAATATATCCGTTACCGGTTACTTTAACGGTAGCGCACAAACGACAGTACGTACAAAAACTTTCGTAGATCGTTACGCCACAGATACGCTCTCCAAGGATAAATATTATCTGAAACAGAACGGTGGAAATGACTTCAACCGCAGCAGCTATCAGACAGGACTGGGCATTGACTGGGCTGTGAGTAGCAAGGATAATTTAGCGTTCTCACTTAGCTATAACCATTTCAGCAATCGTAATGAAGGTAGTACGAATCAATACAGCAGCACCAGGGATATAAACGGGATTTTACTGGATGAAAGCTCCAATATCCGCGATGCAGGCACGAAAGTAAACAATGGTACTTTGGATCTCTCCCTGGATTATCGTCATAAATTCAAGCGCGATAAACAGGAATTATCTATTGTTTTGTTTAATAGTAACGGTGACAACCATACGTCATATTTTCAGACACAACATGGTATTAATGATCCCAACATTCTTTCTGGCTCACGCAGTTTGAATCCGGGTACAGACCATCTATATAGCGTAGCTATTGATTATGCACAGCCTATCACTAATAAATTTTTGTTGGAGGCAGGTGTAAAAACAGAAGCTGAAACCTTGTCTAGCACCGCTGGCGTGTATACGTTCAGTCCGAAGGAATCCGGATTTATTTATGATGACAAACAATCCTATAGTTCCGTATTTAAGCGTCAGGTGTATGCTGGTTACGTGTCTGGTACGATGAATTTGTTTAATTACTTGAATGTACTGGCGGGTTTCCGTTGGGAATATACCACCAATCATTCTACTTATGATAAAATTGGTCAGTCGAATGTCCCTGATTACAGCAATGCAGGTCCATCCCTGACTATCGCGCATACCTTCAAAGGGCAGCAGACCTTATCTTTCAGCTATTCCTACAGGTTGGAGCGTCCGGATTATCGCGATCTGAACCCATTTGTAAATCTGACAGATCCGCATAATATCACCATGGGTAATCCATTGCTGAAACCGGAAATCGGAAATGATTTTAAATTGGCATTTAACCAGAATTTCAGCGGTGATAATAACCTGAACATCGTACTCTTGTATACACGAAATAGTCCGGATATCAAGTCATATACCACCTTCTACGCAGATTACATGATTGGCGATTCGTTGTATAATAATGTAAATGTGACGAAGAGAGACAACATTGCATCTGAAACCCGTATTGGTACTAATATTTCAGGTACTATAAGCATTGGTCGCAAGATTACCATCCGTCCTAATGTACAGTTGTACAGGAGAGAAACGAACAATATTTACTCCACGCCTACGCATATCAGCGGGTTTGAATATAGATTTAACTTGAACAGCAGTTGGCAGATCAACAAAGATTTGGTAGCAGAAGTTTTTGGCAATTATAAATCAGGCATCAGATGGCAGGGCCGTACAGCGGAATTTTATTCCTATACATTGGCGGTGAAGAAGCAACTGTTCAACAATAAAGGCAGTATTGGCCTGGTAGCAGTGAATCCGTTCGCCAAATACTTGAAACAAACTACTATACAGGAAACGGATTACTTATACGCTACAAATCAGTTGTATATTCCTTACCGTTCTTTTGGGATTAATTTCATGTATAAGTTTGGTAAGATCAAGACCTCCAAACCTAAGGATACAGAGAATTTCCTCACGAAGCCACCGGTAGAGAACTAATAATAGCTATTCAGAATCCAAAAACCGCAAAGGACGTCTGCGACGTCCTTTGCGGTTTTTTTTTCGTTGTCCCTGCCCGCTGGGCAGGGACAACAAGCATAAGCGTTTTTATTTCGTAATACTGAAAGTATCCAGCTCCTTACCATCTTCTGCCACCTGACGGAAAGTAATTTTATTACCGTCTACATCCGCCACTGTAAAGGAATGTGTATGTGCGATATATTTGAAGGTAAACTTCTGCCAGGAATCAGTATCATGTTCCTGTTCTTCATTATATAGTTCCTGTCCGCCGGCGCCTGTTACCAGGTAGATGATGCCGTTCGGTTTTGTTTGTGTATGTCCATCGAATGCTTTGTCCAACGTCCATTTTCCAGGAACTACCCTACCACGGATGGTTTTATTGTCTTTTCCACCTACCAACAGGGTGCCTTTTTTCTCCGGTTGGAAAGTGAGTGGGAAGCTACGTTGATAGTTATGTACGTGACCGTTGAGCACCACATCTACCTTGCCCGCCTCCATTAATGGCGACAGCAGTCGCATTTGTTGTTGTTCAAAATGATCGATGGAAGAGCTGAAGCCCGGATGGTGGAATACAACGATTCTCCAGGCTGCATCTTTGGCTGCCAATAAATCATCGGTTAGCCATTTGCGTAAGGAATTATCTGTCCAGTCTACATAAGTATCTGAGTCGATGAAAGTCCAGTGCACATTACCATAATCGAAAGAGAAATTGCCCATTACCGGATAAGCTTTACCAGCCGCCGTTTCGAAGGCTTTTCTATTTTCAGGAGTAGCTTTAATTGCTGGTACGATAGGGCCGCCTTCCACCGCAGGAAGACCATTCAGCGGTTGATCCCAGAAAGAGTAGTATGCCAGGGCATCCGGGAAACTGTTAAGGTCTCTGGTATCGCCATCATGGTTGCCCAGGGCCGCCACAAAAGGAACAGTGCGCATCAGTGGGGCGCCTTCATTGCTCACAGTATCCGCATTATATACTGGCCAGAAGTTAGTGCGGTATTCGGATATGAGTCCGCGTTCATATACAATATCCCCTGGCACCACCACCAGGTCAGGATTTGCTATATGGGCTTGTTTTGCCAGCAATTTAGCGCTGGGAGTACCAGCGCCGATATCGCCAAAAGCCAAAAATCGGAAAGCCTGATCTTTTCTTTTAGGCGCTTTACCTTGGGCAGTGAATACTTGTTTCTTGTTTTTCAGTACTCGATAGCTGAAACTGTTACCAGTAGGGAGGTTCGTCAGCAAGGTTCTGTACACGAAGTGGGTATTTACATTCGCTACCGCCACACGGGTTAGTTCCGGCTTACCGGCTTTGCTCCAATTAGCAGCCCCGACAGCTTTCACTTCCACGTCCCAATTGGTACTGCTATCGGCGCTATGCCACATCAGCTCCATCGTACCAGGAGCAGGCTGATAGCCGATTTGCAGGTAAGGTGCTGCAATAAAATTAGTGTTCGTCTGTCCAATCGATCCTTTTGAAAAAAGGAGTAAACCAAAAAATAAATAATAAGCCTTATTCATCATATCAAACTTCATTACATTTTAGTGTTGATTGCCGTAGCCATTGAACTGATAGCAACCGATATCTTTTCCTGGAGGCGTGATTTCCGTAGCGCCGTAAATAGGATGTACTGGCACTTCCGCGCGTGGCGTGAAAGTCGTATAGCCTTTACCGATACAAGGGGAAGTGGCCTTCAGGCGGAAATTATATTTACCGACCGTAGAGATATCCCTCAAATTGAGGCCAGCCGGTAAAGGGCAAGGGCCATCCACAAACTGAGGGTTATTAGCACCGATGATAACAGGATTGGCGCTGTATGTAGCACCAGGCGTCCAGTTAGCAGGCAGGAAGGAAGAAGGTGTAGGAATATCTGTGGCAGGTGCTTTGCTGATACACACGCTGATAGCAGTGGTAGGATAAATATTATTAGCCACCGACATTGAATCGCAATACGTATAGTTGTAACCGTAAGTAAGGTTAGCCGTATCGGCAATAGGATTCTGCACTACTCGCAAACCGAATTTACAGTTAATAATCAGGTTATTAAATGCCATACCACCAGCGCCCTCTTCGAAGTTGATGGAGCCACCACGGCCGGCAGAAGATCTTCTGTAACCACAGTTCACGATGGTATTGTTGTATATACGGAGATTACTGTTTGGCACACCCGCAATCGCCCCTGCATTCGACAATTTAGGACCATTTGTAGCCATACCGATACACAGGTTATAAGCAAAATCACCGATCAGACCAGCTTTCCCATTTAGGGCCTCTCCTCCTGTATAACCGCATTTCTCGAAAGTATTCCGCATGATAGACACTTTCCCGCCCAGTATACGCAAAGGATCATCCACGCTGCCATATATCCAGGAGTCCTCCATCACAAATACCCCATGTGGGTTTTGGAAGAAAAGCGGATAAGGGCTGGTGTAGATTTGACGGATACCGCTGGCAGCAGGAATAGCTGCGCCACCGAATTCAATACGTGTCCATTTCATCACCATCAGCGGACAAGTAGGACCACCGATAATACCTACCCATTTACCACGGAGAGCCGGATCAGTATTAGGATCCGCGCCATAGGTATCTGTTTTGGTGATACCTGGATAGGTAAACAGATTAGGTTTCTGCTTCGTACCAAGGGAAATCAAAGTACCACGTACACCCAGGCCATAGTTGCCCGTAAAGTTGATAGTTACCCCCTCTTGGATAATCAGCGTATCATGTTCATTGACAAAAATATCGCCGCAAACGGTGTAGGTTTTACCGGCCAGCATGGTCCCTTTGATCGCATTGTTGAGGGGATCGGAGCCGAGACAGCCCGTATCGCTTACTGGAGAGGCCACTGCCTTCGGCGCCAGGTAGAGTTCTTTTTTATCGGCAGTCTTGTTGCATGCTGCTGCACCTAACAGCAATAGTAGACCAAAAAAGTTATTGAATATATTGTACTTCATGCGATAAGTTTTAAAGTTTGTATCTGAAACCAAACAGGAAAGATGTTTTGTAATAATCTTTCTGCACAATGATCCTGTTGTCGGCATCTGACTGCTGACTCAGCGGCACATTGGTTTTCTGGAGATAGTTATTGTACGACATATGCATACTGGTGATCGTTGGCGCATTCGTCAGGTTGACGATTTTTCCATAGCAAGTCAGTTTATCGAATAAACGCTGTTCAAAGGAAAGATCCAGTTGCGTAGTAGGTTGCAGCCAGTAGTGAAGACCAGCATAAGTATTCAGGATTGCCAATCGCTCCCCAGTATAGACAAATGCTACCTGAATATCAGTACCTGATTTCGGGCTTTTGTACAGTAATGACAAGTTACCGATATGATTGGCCTGTCCTTGCATAGGGCGGGTTTCAGAGACGTATTTGTCCGTAATACCTAACTGTGGATCGCGGTATTTATACAGCATGCTATCATTTGTAATACGGGAATGGGTATACGTATAGTTAGCAGAGATACCGAAAGAGCCAATATACTTGATAAATACAGCTTCAAAACCATAGTTCGTGGCCGCAGTACCGATATTTACGGGTTGGAATACCTGGGTATTGTAACCAAATCTTCTTACAGACAGCTCAATAGGATCATCGATTTTCTTATAGAATACGCCCAGCAACAGTTGGTCTGCCTTACCTGGGAAGAATTCATAACGGAGATCGAAGTTATTGGCAGTAGAGTGCTGCAGTCCTTCGGGGTTACCTCTTTCCTTAAAGAGCTCGTAGTTGTCTGGGCCATCTGGAATCAGTTCGGAGAACTGAGGGCGGGCCACCGCTTTATAATAAGCGAAGCGGAATGCTTGATTATAACGCAGTTGATATTTCAATTGCAGACTTGGGAGGTAGTCGGTATAAGTGATAGTACCTTCCTTATAATCCGCTGTAGCCGGCAATTGTGTGTTGTAATGCTGATAAGTATGTTCTACTCTCAGACCGCCGAGGGCTTCTAGTTGTTTTGTCAACTGCCATTTACCTTGCAGATAACCAGCAGTAATGATTTCTCTGAACGTATAGTTGTTACCGTTCAATTGGGCCGTAGCATCAGAACCGATGAAAGTAAACTTCGCATTATCAACGGTGGTAAACAGTTGGTTAGAACCTCCTGTACGCAGTGGGTTCAGGTTATAATAGTTATAGAAGTTATCGCGATTTTTATTCCTGTACAGCGCGCCTCCTTTCCATTCAAAAGCCCTGTTGAGCAGTTTCGTATCATTGGTATAGTTGGCATAGAAGGACACATCTTTATCGCTGTTTTGCATCCAACTGCGGGTCATAGCGTTAAGGATATCATCGCCCACCAGTTTCACTTTAGGACCGGTTCTATCTACGCTAAGGCCGCCATGGGAGAAAGCAGTTTGATCAGGGATCGTATTTTTCGCAATAGAATAGGCAGCGGACCAATCCACTTTGCTGTTATTGGTTACCTGGTGTTCGCCTTGGAGGGTCGCGTTGTAGATAGACTGATACTGCCAGGTAGTTCTGTACGAATAGGATAAAGTCTGGTTGATCGCATTCGTCGTATCAATAGATTCTCTCACCTGTTTATCATCCAGGTGAACATAGGTAGAGAATAAGGAAATTTTATTTCTTTCGTTGAAGCGGTAATCCACCTTACCGGTAGCGCCTATACGTTGCGTATGGGTAGAATACCTTCTTTCTCTTAAATATTCAAAAGACGGGATATCATCCACGTTGGGAGTAGTAGCAGTAGTGAATACAGAAGTAGCTGTACCGCGGTATTGGTCTTGGTAGCTACCGGAGAGAATCACACCCAGGTTTTTATTCTTACCAAATCGGTTACCGATGCTGATGCCCGCATTAGTATTGATAGGTGTGGATTTAGGTTGATAATTCAAGTGTCCCAGTGAAAATTCAGATTCATTAGCAGCATAGGTAGCGCCATGGATCTGGTTGGGCGACCTTTTATTCATAGAGCTGCTGGAAAAAGATTGGAACGGTTGGTCATTGAAGATATTGTTATATCCGCCACCAACGTTTACCTGCAGCAATTTAGTGGAGGGAGCGTCTTTCATGACCAGGTTAATGGTACCGCCGATAGCATCGCCTTCCATGGAGGGAGTCAGGCTTTTGCTGACTTCCAGTCTTTCCAGCAGTTCAGATGGAAAGAGGTCCAGGGGAATGAATCTGCTTTTATTATCTGGGCTAGGGATTTTGATATTATTAACGAGGGTATTGATATATCTTTTATCCATACCGCGGATGATAGGGTAACGTCCTTCGCCGGAGCTACTTTTCTCCACGGTAACGCCGCTGACGCGTTGTAGGGCGTTGGCAACAGTGATATCTGGTAGTAATTGTAAAGTCTTGGAAGAGAGGATGTTTACTAGTTGATAGGATTTTTGTTCCAGTCTTCTAGCGCCTGCATCTTCATTTTTGCCGCTTCCCACAACGGTTACCCCGGATAGGTCGCTGGAAACCGGTTTAGCGGGGATGTCCACTTCCACGATATCGGAGGGGGCTTTCAGGTGAAAGGGGCCAGCTTTGGCGGTAGAGTATCCGGTATAGGTAGCCACGAGTTCATAATCGCCGGGGTGGAGGTTTTTGAAGTGGAAAGTTCCATCCAGTTTAACGATTGCTTTACCGGAGGAGCCTTTCAGTACCACCGTAGCGCCGACGAGTGGTTCGCCGGTAGCCGCATCGGTTACTCGTCCTTTAATGGATTGGGAGTAGCTGTGAAAAGATAGGCATACGAGGGTAGCTGAAAAAATTAGTTGTGTGAATTTTTTTGCAGTGGCCATAAATAAATTTTAGCGCTACAAAAGTGAATAGGAAAAGTGGCATCCACTAGGGGTTTGGTGTGATTTCACTTAAACATAATTTTTTCATCATATTACCTTAACAATATCTACAGAAAGTAACCAGAATGTGGTGGTTTAAGGAGACACGAACTAATCGGGCAGCGGATGTTTCTCTCAGGATTATTCTAAGAACTTATTGCATATCAGCGTACAACGTATACCCCTTACCGATATAGTAGTTTATTTCCCATGTTATTGAAAAATTTTGGGTGGATGATGTGATTTTTTGGGATGGTTTGCGAATAATGAATAAACGGTTTGTTAACCATAAGCTATTTCATCCATGATAAAAGTGTACGCAGATACCTCTGTGATTGGAGGGTGCTTTGACAAAGAGTTTAAGGAGTATAGTTTGAGGCTGATGGAGGAGTTTAGATTGGGGAGTAAGCGGTTGGTGGTATCGGATTTGGTGATGTTGGAATTGGAGCCGGCTAGAGAAGAAATTAAATTGAAGATCGAAGAAATACCAGATGATTATAAAATTCAAATTGATGAGAATACCAAGGCCAGCGAACTTGCAGAAACTTATATCAGCGAAGGAGCGATTAATAGTAAAGATCATAATGATGCTTTGCATATTGCACTTGCAACTGTTAATAATATTGATATACTCGCAAGTTGGAATTTTAAGCACATTGTAAATCAAGACCGTATCCTACAGTATAATGCTATAAATTTACGATTTGGCTACAACGTTCTAAAAATCCAAACCCCACTTGAAATTTTAAATCCAGACAATCATGAACAAACAAAAACCTTATGACTGCGTAGCAGAAGTACGCAAGATCAGAGAAGCCATGTCTCTCAAATATTACGGTAATACTGAATTATTACTTAAGGATTTGAAGGCTGCCAGGGAGCGATTTAATGCAGAACAAAAACTCCTCCGTGAAAAAAGGCTAAAAAGAGAGCAAGAAAAAATCAATTCTGAGAATAAGGATGTTCAATTAGGGTTATAGTGATTATAATATGTTAATCGCGATCATTTTGATGATCTGTTACACATAAATTAATTAAAAATAGAATTTTCAGAATTAGGAAATCCTTTCTATTAACCATTCTAATTGCAAGTAATTATGAAGCACAAAAAAACTTATGACTGCGTTGCTGAAGTACGTATGATCAGAGATGAACTTGGGCCCAAACATTGGGCTGATGATGAATTATTCAAAAAATATCTGAATGATGGTGTGGAACACTTTCATCAGGATCAAAAAAGAATACGTGAAGAAAGATTAAAAAGAGAGAAGGAAAAAATTATTTCCGAGAATAAGAATAGGAATTTCCAACTAGGAAAATAGTATTTATAGTGCGCTACTGGCGATCATTTTGATGATCAGTAAATTTCAAAGGGAGGGATAAATCTAATTTTCAGAAATTAGAATAACAGCTTAATAAATATTTTAATTGTAGATTATTATGAAACACAAAAAAACTTATGACTGCGTGGCAGAAGTACGCAAAATTAGAGATAAGATGGCTCTTAAATATTGGAATAACGAGGAGTTATTATCTAAGGATTTGGACGCTGCGGTGGAACACTTCCATCGTGACCAAAAAAAAATACGAGAAGAAAGATTAAAAAGGGAGCAGCAAGCACTAATTGCGTAATGAGCCATGATGCTCGACCACAGATGGAATAGCCATACCAATAGTGCTTTAGTATATTATGATCTTAAACGGATTGTTGTAGACACTGATTCTGCATGGATTGTTGTAGCTGCTTGCTACACACATCCGCCGATACTTGCATAACCTCCACGAAAGGTTGCACTAGCATAATAACCCAATTCAATATACGATTGAGGCGGTGAAAAACCGCCTCAATCTATTAAGTATTATAAATCATCTGCATCTTCCGTCAGGTCAATTTTTCTGCCATCCAGATCTTGGATAACCGCGGCATATCCCCACTCCTGCTGTGCGGGCTCGGACACGATAACTGCGCCCATCTCCCGGAGTGTTTTAATCGTCTGTTCCAGGTTATCTACAACAAACCCTAAACGGGTAGTGACATCCAGCGTTACGATCCCTTTCGGCTGCGGATATAATTCCAATACAGGCGCACTACCTACACTGGTATAATGGAAGGGCCCGTTCCCATGCTGATGGTAATCAAACTGAAAGCCTAAAGCAGTGTAAAACCTAGACTGCTCGGGTAATTTATCTGTCTTGATGACGATTAAATTTAAATGCGCCATATCCGGATATATAATTGTACACTAAAGCTAATCAAACCAGGAAATATTTAGCCATTTATTTCCTAGATAGATACCAAGTCACTCTTTGGTACATTTTCAGCCTCCTGCAATTAATTAGGGAATGCTATTCTTACCCTACGCTTCTTTGGCCCTTTTAATGCTTATACCGCCCCTCTACAGCATAATACACCTATATACCGACTACCATGGTATTGCCTGCCAATCATGCGTAAAAAAGCCATTTTCAGGTACATCCTCCAGCGCCGCCCTAACCATGATGTTCGCCCCTTCCGGTACCTCCAGGCATGCCGCCGCAGTACCCATACCTGTTTTTACCCAACCAGGACTCACCGCAAATACACTGATCGCCGTATTCACCAAGAGTTCTCGCAGATAAATGGTGATCAGGTTAACCATCGTCTTGGAACTATTGTATCCAAAACGCTTGACATGATAAACGGGAGAAGTGAGATCCGATTGGTAATGCATACTACCTAATTCGCTACTCATATTGATAATCCGTCCGGCAGGACTTTCTTGCAGTAAGGGCAACAATGTTCTGGTGAGTTGCAAAAGCCCCCATACATTCGTTTCAAAGATGGATTTTACATCTGCAATATCCATACTCAATATCGTATTGGTAGCGCGCTCTCCTGTTTCAGTACTACTTCTGGTGCTGGTTACCGCTGCATTATTTATCAGCACATCCAGCCGGCCATATTTCGCTTTTACCTGTTCATAAATAGTACCCATACCTGCTGGCTCGCTCATAACCAGTGGCATAAAGTCGGCTTGAGGATAGTTTTGTTGTAATTTCGCTGTAATCTCATTTCCTTTTGAAATATCCCGCCCTGTGAGAATTACTGTCGCGCCTTGTTGTAATAACTGCATGGCTGCCTCCAGACCCAATCCCCTGGTAGCTCCTGTGATCAGAACAATCTTTTCTGTCATCGTAATTTGATTTAATGACAGCAAAATTAGCGGGGACACGTCTCCACGAAATTGCTTTAAAGCAATAAAAATATTAGCTTTTTACCTTCCGCCGTAACCGACTCAAAGTAGATGGTGTCACATCAATATAAGAGGCAAGGTACTTCAGGGGAACACGTTGCATAAAATTCGTACTCTTTAGTAACCGCTCATACCTTTCCTGTGGCGTTTCCAGTAATAGGAAATCCACCCTACACATACTTAGTAACAATAGCTGTTCCATCAGCTTACGACCAAATACCTGAAATGCAGGAATCTTATCGTATAATTGTTGCAAAGCATCATATGTAATACTAGCCAGGAGACTATCTTCCAAAGCCTGAATAGTATAGTCGGATCGCCGCTGCAAAAGAAAACTAGTGGGCTCAATTACTGGCATCTGCTCAAATATAAGCCAGGTAGTGGTTTCATTGCCACCTTTATCAACGGTATAACTACGAAATGCCCCTTGCAAATTAATAGAAAACAAATTGCAAGTCTGACCACTGCGTAAAATAACAGATTGAGCGTTCACGGCTGAAAAGGTAAACGCCTGTATTACAGCCTGAAGCTCCTCTCCAGACACCTTGCAATACTTATTGATAAAGCTTGTTAAAGCGATACTTGCCTGATCCATACTTACTCCTGTCCAAATGCAGATTTAAACGCATTGATATTAACGCCATCATGATTCCTATCCAATACAGCAAATACTACAGATTTAAAGCAGCGGCTATATTTACCTCCGGGTGCCAGATAAGTGGCAAAATATTGCGCCACTTTGCGAGGATCGTTTCTAAAAACGCCACAGCCCCATGCACCCAGTAACAGATGTTGCATGCCTGCATAGTACATTAAAGCCAGTACCTTGTCCATACGTTGGAGCATTACCGCCTCCACATATGGCAACTCTTCCCGACGTACATTCAATATAGCGCCTACATTGACAGCAGGACTTGTAACCACAGATAGTTGATACGGCTGCTCCAGCAAATCGCCGTCATCATTACGAAAGAAGACAACATCCGGGCTCCAAATCATGTAATCGGAATATAACATCGTAGATCTGTTCCTGTTATACTCGTACATTTCAAAGTTGGCCATCAAAGTGCCGTAGAGGGAGGAAGATAATGCCAAACTTTCTTCTTGTGCAACAGCACCACCCAAAAATCCACCACCTGGATTTTTAGCAGATGCAAAGTTAAGGCAGCCTACTTTCTCGCCCTGCAAAACCATACTGCTAGCGGCTTTTAGCACGGTGCTATTCTGTACAACAATTTTTGTTTCTTGATTTTCTGTAGCAATGCGGGCCGAAATTTGTTCCATCAGCATATCCAGATCCGCAGGGCTATACAACCTGCTTCCTGCCAGGGATGCAGTAAGCGCATCTTTGATCACTATCTTTTTGTCATTTGCATGGAAATATCCATGCTCCATAATTTCAAGCGTTTCTTTCGCTTTTGTAACTCGGGTTGATTTTTTCATCTTCGGGTTAATAAACTTAAAGCCGCAAAGATAGGGGATTTCAGATTATGTTATATGCGTAATGTACAGTACCTTTCAGCGTTAACCATTTATTTTACTATCGAAAACCATGTGATTATGTCTTTTCAAGCTTATCTAGACAACATTCAAAAGAAAACAGGAAAATCTCCGGAAGATTTCAAAAAGCTCGCTGATGGAAAGGGGTTTAGTGAGAAAGGAAAATTGAAACCAGGCGTAAAGGCAGGTGAAATTGTAGCCTGGCTGAAAGCGGATTTTGAACTGGGCCATGGCCATGCCATGGCAATTTATGCTTTACTGAGCGGGAAAAAAGAATAGCCATAAAACAAGCGGCCGGTAAAATTTACCGGCCGCTTGTTTGTTAAATAAATTTTATCGTCTTGATTTTTTAAGATCGATTACCTCGGTACCAGACCAACGGTCGTGCCATGGATAACATGGATTACCCAATGCGCTGAAAGCTTCGAATGGTACACAACGAGCGATACCACGAATAAACAGTTGCTTAACACTTGGTGTTACACCCGTTTCCGATACCACCGCAGCAGTTCCAGTCATTAATTTTCCTAATGTACGGCCACGAGTAATGATTTCCATCATACCCATGTAAAGGCCAAACAATACTAAGCCCAGTAGCTGATCCGCACCCGGAACCTCTTTTAAATTCACGAAAGATGCAACCACCGAAGGAGAGATCACTGCAATCACCCCCACAACTATAATAAAGAATAGATAAAAACTAATCGAGTCAATGACAGAGTTTAAAAAACGTTTACCACTCGATGCTTGTACTAGGTTCGGTTCATCATCAAAGATAGTCTGCTCTGACGATTCCATAGGATTGTTATATTGTGTGTTCATATCCTAAAGAAAATAAGACTTAATGACTTTAACAAGAGCACTGATAAAATTGACCATTAAGTTGTAGGTAGACACCACTATCCCAGCCCACCTCGGACACTCACTAAAATTATCAAGAGCACAATTAGCGTGATTCCCACATACAGCTTATCCTTCTCCAATGCAAATCCAATAAGGGAAAATATAACCCGCATAATAGGGGTCGCAAACAACATCATCACGCCTAACATGATAAGCGCAGTTCCTTGTCCGGCCCCAATCCCCTGAAAGACATGATGTAGAATACCAAGCATATTATTATCTTGCTCCACAAACTTCGGATGATGTACGATTTCCTGGCCATGCGCTGAAAGATATAACACTCCTCCCGCCAGTGCGATCCCCAGGGAAGTCCATACCCCCCAGCGAAGCAGGTTACCTATTATATATTGCAGATCTCTATCTTTTAAGTTTGCCATAGTATTGATTTTTAATCATGCTATTAAATCCTGCCGGTAATACCATTGTAAATCATTTGCAGGGCCAACAAGGTGATTACAATAGCAAAGAATATCTTCAGTTTTTCCGGAGAGGAACGAATGAGGATTCTAGCGCCTGTTAAGGCTCCCAACAATACGCCGATGACTACGGGCATGCATATATCCGGTTGGATATACCCTCGTTGCAGGTAAACTACCGCACTAGCCGTGGCTGTTACACCCATCATAAAGTTGCTCGTAGTGGTAGATACTTTAAATGGAATGCGCATGATGTTATCCATTGCAATCACTTTTAATGCGCCAGAACCTATTCCCAGCAAGCCGGAAAGCACTCCCGCTACCACCATCATCGCAAATCCACCCACTACGTTCTTAGTACCATATTTCATTAATCCTGTTGGCGTAGGATAATTGCCGTACAGTTTAAGTCGCGCTGCGAGGGGACTCGATTCCTTTAATACATGCACTGTTTTCTTCCGCAGCGAGTTCATAGCAGAGAATATCAGGATACATCCAAACAGAATAGCTATGAAATGTGTCGGCGCAATAGTAGCTAACAACGCTCCTACCACGGCGCCAATAGTGGTGGCTATTTCCAGGAACATGCCTATCCGCATATTCGTAATACCTTCCCGTACATAGGCAGCCGCAGACCCCGAGGAGGTTGCAATCACGGATACCAGGGCGGCCCCGATAGCATATTGAATATCTACTCCCAGGAACACACTAAGCAACGGAATAATCACCACGCCCCCTCCTAGCCCGGTCAGGGAGCCAATCAAACCGGCCGAATAGGCGCCAGCAAACAAGATCAATGTAAACGCTAAAACCGTCATTTTGTAACTCTTAAATTATGCTGCAATAAGGTATCTAAACATGCCAGGGCGGCGGATTCATTTTTATCGGCTACTGCCTGCAATAATTGTTCGTGTAAGGCCTGCGTTCGGCCAAACTGTACTACGCTGCCGGCGTCCCTTTGTTGGAATGCATTACGCAGCACCTTGGAAAAGCTGATAAAAAGATCTGCCAGTACACTATTCTGACTGGCTACTGCTAGTTTGGTATGGAAAAGGATATCCGCATCAATGGCCATCTGGTAATCACCCGCACTCACCGCCTCTTTACGTTTATCCAGGGCCTGTTGCATTTCTTTTAACTGCTGTTGTTTGCGATGCACTACTGCCAGGCGGATTATTTCCCGTTCCAAGAGGGTACGTACTTGGTTTAACTCCTTCTGTGCCGCCCTGCGGAGGCGCTGCTCCAAGGACTCCGCATCTACGCTGATTTCTTTTACATATGTCCCGGAACCTTGCTGTACATGCAATACGCCGTTACGGGCAAGCGTTTTAATGGCCTCCCTAATTGTGGACCTTCCCACTTTGAATTGAGTCATTAATTCCGGCTCGGCGGGGATCTTCGCTCCTTTCTTCCATTTACCAAGAGAGATGTGCTCTTGCAGCTTTTCAATGACTACATCTGCTAATTTCTCACGTTTAGACATGATTATAAAACATCTGATGTTTTACAAATATAGCCATTATACATTTAAAACATCAGATGTTTCAAAATAATTAACCAGTAAAAATTATAACTAATACGTAACAATTTATATTTTGATGCGTATTTTGTATACATTCGTCAAATCCAGATGTAATTTATTTTTATGAGAATATATGCGCTTTTGATGCTGCTGTGCTGCACAGTTTCCAGCTATGCCCAAAACACGATTAACAATTACAAATATGTAATCGTACCAGAGAAATTTGAATTCAGCAAGGAAGTAAACCAGTATGGATTAAATACCATCACCAAGCTACTACTGGAACAGAAAGGATTTACTGCCTTTGTTGGCAACGAGGAATTACCAGCAGATCTGGCAGCCAATAAATGTAATGCCCTCAGAGCAGAAGTACAACAACGAAAGGCCCTGTTTGTCACCAATCTCACCTTATTACTGAAAGATTGCCAAGGAAATATTGTCTATAAAGGTAAAGAAGGAAAAAGCAGAGAAAAAGATTTCGGAGTAGCTTATAATGAAGCCTTACGAGATGCATTTGCCTCTCTCAATGGGGAACCATACACCTATAACGGTACCACCTATACGACGCAGCAGACGGCCCCTGTTATTGCCGTTGCGGCCACACCTGCACCTACTCCTGCTACAGTGACTCCTACTGCTGCACCTGCCACACCGGAAATGAAAGTAGCAACTGGTACCCTATACGCCCAGGCTACTGCCAATGGTTTTCAATTGATTGATACCACACCTAAAAAAGTAATGACGCTGTTGAAAACTTCTGCACCGGATTATTTTATCGCAGACAACGGAATTAATAACGGTATCGTTATGAAGAAAAACGGTGAATGGTATTTTGAATATTATAAAGACAATAAGCTGATCTCCGAAAAGCTTATCATCAAATTCTAACAGACCAAAGAGTTATATACAAAAGAAAAAACCTCGTTCTCGATTAATAGAGAACGAGGTTTTTCTATTTTAGGATATCATATTCTAAATCCCATTTCCATTGCCATTGTCTTGAGGTCCTACTTCACGATAAGGCAGTTTATCTACTTTCCTGTAAGCCCAGCCAAATATGAGCGGGAATACCCACAAGGAGAACACCATCGCACAGAGAATACCTCCAATCACTACTCTCGCCAACGGCCTGGAACTCTCTGATCCAATACCATGGGAAATAGCTGCTGGGAATAACCCGATGGCCGCCATTAACGCCGTCATCATTACCGGACGTATCCTCGTATTCACACCCAATTTAATAGCATTATACAGCATATCCTTCCCTCGCATAGTGGCCAAGTTCTCCTTGAACCGCGTTATCAAGATGATACCATCCTGGATACATATACCAAACAAGGCGATAAAACCAATACCAGCGGATATACTGAAGTTGGTACCCGTAATGTGGAGGGCAAGTATACCTCCTACAAGGGCAAATGGTACGTTGGTAAATACTAGCAGGGCGTCTTTGAAGTTGCCAAACATACTAATCAGCAGTAAAAATATCAAACCCAAACTAATAGGCACTACTAATGCTAATCGCTTTTGTGCTCTTTGCTGGTTCTCGAAATCACCCTGGAACGCCATGGTATAGCCTCTCTTCAAATGCACCTTCTCTTTCACTTTCTCCATCGCTTCTTTAATGGTACTACCCATATCACGCCCGCGAATAGAAAACTTCAATGCGGCATAACGCTGGTTATCATCCCTGAAAATCAAGGCCCCCCCTGTCTTTTGCGTGATGGTGGCTATTTCCTTGATAGGTACCTTACTGCCGTTTTGTGTTGGCACCAGCAATTCCCCTATCTGGGCGGGCGTTCGTCGGAATTCTTCCGGCATCCTCACCCGAATATCAAATATCTTAATGCCTTCATACAACTGACTGGCAGGTACGCCACCAGGCCCTAATCCGGTCATCGCCATACTGATGACGGCATTGGCCTGCGAGGTAGCCACGCCATACAAGGCCATCTTTTGCTGACTGAGATTAATATCCAGCTCTGGCTGTCCTACGTTGTGCATGATACCCAAATCCTCAATACCCCTCACCTTCTTCAACACATTGAAATATTCAGATAGCTTCCCTTCCATATAATTCAGGGAATCTCCATAGATCTTCAATACGATACTTCCCTTCACCCCTGATACAGCTTCCTCCACGTTATCCATAATAGGCTGAGAAAAGTTCAGGTTCACACCGGGAATAACTGCTAATGCCTTGTTCATCGTATCTACCAGTTGCTCCTTGGAAATTTTCGGATTCCATTTAGATTCTGGGAACATCAATACGTCAAATTCATTATTGTAATAGCCCGTAACATCGGTACCATTATCCGGGCGCCCCGTTTGGGATACACAGTATTGCACCTGCGGGAACTTCATGATGATATCCCTGGCCTGCTTGGAAATTTCGACCGACTTATTCAAATCAATACTGTAATTGGCCTGGATACGTATCCAAATACTTCCTTCGTTTAATTCTGGTAAGAATTCAGAACCCAAGAATTTAAAGGAATAAATCCCTATTACCATTGCGATCATGGATAACACCACTACAATCTCTTTTCGCTTGAATGCCCGGATAAAACCCATCAACATAAAGCCCATCATATGATGCACAATAGGATTATGTCTTTCCTTGACATTTTTGCGCATCAACATGCTGATTAATACCGGTACGAGTGTAAGCGTGGTAATCAATGATCCCAATAACGCGAAACTGAGGGTATTGGCCAATGGGGAGAACATCTTACCCTCCACCTTCTGGAAGGCAAAAATGGGTAGCAAGGCCGTGATAATAATCACGTTCAAATAAAATGGACGCTTCCCAATTTCAGCGGCATTCTTGCGGATCAATCCCAACTTACTCAACTTATTAAACCGTTCCATCCCGACCTCTTTGGCCTTCGCATCCAAGACGACAAAGATCCCTTCCACCATCACAATGGTCCCGTCTAGGATGATCCCAAAATCGACTGCTCCCAGCGACAATAAGTTGGCGCTCATCCCCATGATATGCAAGCATATAAAGGCGAACAGCAACGAAATGGGAATGATAACCGCCACCACCAAAGTAGCCCTCCAATCGAACAAGAAGAGAGAAATCAATATGATTACCAGCACAATACCTTCTATCAGGTTATGCAGTACCGTATGCGTCGCATATTCGATGAGATTAGCGCGGTCATAGTAAGGCACAATGCGGGTATCAGGAGGTAATACATAAGCATTGAGATAATCGATCTTCTTTTTCAGGCTCTCCACTACCTCAGATGGATTTTCGCCTTTCCGCATCACCACAATCGCTTCCACCACATCCGGCTGATCTTTTACAGTTCTCTTTCCATCTTTATCAATGGTCCCATCGCTTCTACCAACCCAACCTAATCGCGGTATATTGGAGATTTCAACAGCAGCTACATCCTTTACCAGCAATGGTACGCCATTGTTGTTCTGAACAATGATATTTTTTATTTCTTCTATATCATTCAGTAATCCTATCCCACGTACTACGAAGGCCTGGTTATTCTGGAAGATCATGTCTCCCCCCACATTAATATTCGTATTCTGAACTGCTGTAAATACGTCTAGCGGCGTAAGTCCTAAATTGGCCAGTTTACCTGGGTCTACCTTGATCTCATACGCTTTGGTTTTACCTCCAAAACTATTGATATCACCTACCCCAGGTACACTCCTTAAATGACGGTCAATTACCCAGTCCTGCATCGTTTTCAGCTCTCTTACATCGCGGAAAGTACTGGTGATGGTATAGCGGTAGATCTCCCCGGTAGGCCCTGTAGGTGGCTGTACGGACGGTTGGACACCACCAGGCAAGGTGGCATTCGGCAGCAGGTTCATCACCTGCTGCCGGGCTTGGGCATCTTTGACATCATCATCAAATATCAGTTTGATAAACGATAATCCGAATATAGTAGTGCTGCGCAGACTTATTTTCTTCTGCACGGGGTTCATCGCTATTTCAATGGGAATGGTGACAAACTTCTCTACTTCTTCCGCACTACGGCCAGGCCATTGGGTAATGATGGTAATCTCTGTATTGGTAACATCCGGAAATGCTTCAATCGGCATATTGATGAAGGTGAACACCCCCGTGATGATGAGCAATACTGTAATGAATAAAATGAAATACTTATTCTTCAGCGAAAAGCCAATGATCCTTCTTAATATCTTCGTCATTGTATTGTATTAAAGGATTCTAAGAGTTTTGATGGACACGTGTCTCCCTATCAACTATTTAGTGCCTCATAAATCAAGATCACATCGGTGGCAATCACATGATCACCTTCTTTGAGTCCTGTGATATAAGTTTCACTACCGTTGGCGCCCAGTACCTGTACCGGGGTAATGCGTACATCCTTGTTGCTGTGATAAATCAACACATAATATTGGCTATGGTCAAACATCAATGCATGAGAGGAAATCGTTAATGCTTGTTTGTCCAATGGATTCAATACATTGACACTGGCAAACATCTGCGGTTTCAACAGGTAATCCTCGTTGGGAAGCACCACCCGCACCTTCATCACTTTGCTGGCAGGATCCAACACATTCAACATTTTATCAACCTTTCCCTTAAACACTTTATCAGGGTAAGATAACGTCGTCACATTCACGTTATCTCCCACATGAACGCGGGTAATATTGGACTCATAGACATTGGCCTGAATCCATACGTTTTTGAGATCAGAAATAGTGAACAGATTCGTACCATTATCCGTGCGGATAACGGTGTTATTGGTGATGTTTTTCTGAACGATAAATCCATTGATGGGTGACTTCACCATATATATACCCTGGCGATTATCTCCGTTGATTTTTAGAATCCGTTGTTGCATTTGCAACTGTGCTAATGCTTGATCATAGTTGGTTTGCGCTGTAGTCAGATCCAGTTGAGAGGCAAGCCCATTTTTAAAAAGATCCTTCGTGGCATCCAGTTGCTTTTTAGTACTGGTTACATTCGTTTCTGCTACTACCATATTATTCTGATAGCCTGCCATTTCAGAGCTTTTCACAATCGCCAGTACCTGCCCTTGTTTCACCATATCTCCTAACTGGGTAGTTACGTTTTGTACGATACCGCTGACAGGTGGGAAAATATTTACTTGGTTATCCTGGTTAAAATCCACCATCCCGGTGAGTGTGATGGCATCTACCACTGGCGTCATTTTAACGGTGTCCAGCTTCAATCGCTTCATCAACGAATCGGGAATTACATAAGCTTCTCTTTCATTGTTTTTGTTCTCATTCTTCGAACCACAACCAAAAGCTGTTGCCATGGCGATTATCAGCAACAATCTTGTCAAATTGCTCATTTTTGATATTGTCCGCATGGGGGTATGCATCTTTAATTATTAAAAAAACTAAAGCCAGTATAAAAGTTGATACTTTCTAAAGCATTTAACTTATTCAGTTGTATGCCATTGATTTGAAGGGTATTCTGTTTGTAGGAATCATAAAAATCCAAGAAGTCCAGCAATCCAATCGTACGTTTCTTATATGCATCGAGAGCCGCCGCTATCAGGCGACTGTAATCATTCTTAAAGCTGGGATCAATTTTCTGGAATAACTTATCCGCATCAATCGACTGTTGCAAAGACCTATAAACGTTTTCCTCGACGGTCATAGCCACACTTTGTTCGGATACCTCATTCATTTTAATCGTCGCTTTCGCAGACCTGATATTACCCTGATTGCGATTGAAGAAAGGGAGATCAAAGGCTACTCCCGCCATGAAGAGGTCATGTATGTAACTACCTTGTTTATCATAGTTCATGCTAAACGTAGGATCGGGAACCGCCAAGGCCTTTTGATAGCTGTAATTCATGCGACTGATCTGTGTATTAGTTTGTGCTATCTTAAGATCAGTCCGACGCTGATATGCAGAATCTATCAGCTCTGGCAGCGGATACTTCAAAGGATTCGCCGCTGCAACCATATTGGTATCTACCTGTGGTACCAAGTATGTCAAGTTCTTTACCTGCAAGATTAATTTCAACTCACTCTGCGTGTTATTGATCTGATCAATCAAGCCCTGGTATTCACTTTGCAAGCTATACAACTGGGCTTTCACCCGCACCACTTCCTTTTCAGAAATCCAGAATTTGTTTTCTTTAATCAGGTTATTGTATGCGTTGACCACTACCTGCAAACCATCAATTTCATCTCTATAAACCTTTGCGCTGGCCTGTAGAAAATAGATGGTAAAGAAATCCGTGCGCAGTGTATATCTCAAGGTGCGCATGAGATCATAGAACTGGTACTCAGATAGTCGAGTATTATATTGCGCCAGTTTAATGGCTTTATTCCTTTTGCCCGCTATAACTATTTCCTGGCTGACATTACTAGAAGCCTCTCCCGCAGGGGAAAATGGAGAAGGAAACAGCCTATTCTTAGGAGGAGGATCTATATTAGGATCATGTCCTACTAGGGCAGTGGAAAAAGAGAAATTCGGATTTGGATACAATCTGGCTTGTATTTCCAATGCCTTAACTACATCGATATTATATCGTTGGGCTAAAAGGGCAAGGTTATTCCTTAAGAAAAGATGCTCCGCACTGTCCAAACGGAGACTCATGGTATCCACAACTGGCAAGGGATAACCTTGCTGGGCTTTCGCCCCTATGAAACCCATGCAAAGGAAAATACAAACACGCAACATTTTAAATTGCATAGTCGAAAAATTAGGGAACATTTTATGGCGGAAAATTACAGAAATAGTATCTAGAGCCAGATTAAAAGATGATAAGAACCAAATTAGAAGGTTTTAATGTACAGTAAACGGCCTTAAGTTCTGGCCCCAGAATATGGACGGAATCCTTATTACTTATGGGTTCCGGCAAAAGTGTAATCCATCCCTAATGCATATACGATTTTTTGGTTACCTCTTAGCATATACGAAAATTTAATAGCTATAACACTTATTGTAGGCAGACTGTTTGTTCAGTTGTGCGGAATATTTTTAACCTACCGCTATACCATGAAATAAAAAAGGACAAGCTGTATAGCTGGTCCTTTTAAATCATGGGATGATGGGTAAGGATATTCAGAATCAATTGACTTCTATCTCCCTAAAATATAATAATTTAATTAAATATTCAGTACACCTCGGAACCCTCTTGCCGCATAATAGGAAGAGGCGCCATTGTGGTAAATAAAGACGTGATCATAACGGCGGTCGCCAAAGAGGGCGCCATCCAATTTCCTGATAGCTTCAGGGGTTTTCACCCAACTGGAGGTTTTTGTATCGAATTTTCCCAGGTCTTGCAGTTGGCGATACTGGTCTTCAGACAAGAGTTCAATCCCCATATCAGCGGCCATATCCATAGCTGAATTGGCGGGTTTATGCTCTTTCCTGGCATCCAATGCTGCCCGGTCATAACAGCAATTTCTACGCTCTTTGGGCGTTTCGGCGGAACAGTCAAAGAAGATGTATGCACCTGTTTTTTTATCCTGCCCCACTACATCTGGCTCTCCGCCTGTATTTTCCATCTCATGGAGCGACCAAAGTTTGGCAGCGGAGCCTTCCAGTCGGGATGCTACTTCCTCCCATTCTAGCCCCTTATGACGATGCATGTTTTTCCCGAAACGGGCTTTCAAGGTTTCCAGCAGTGCGGATTGCTGTGCGGATGATAACTTCCTAGTAGTGTTCTTCATAGCTTAATAGTGTTATTTATAGACAAGCATAGCTATAAAGGTAGGAAGTAATTGCAAAAATTTACAGGCTGGCATTAAGCATAAAAATCATTAATCTCATAGCTGCCAATGAATCTGTTGGGAATCAAAACCAGGTCTGCTTCACATAAATTATCATCCATAGACCGCATGGCAACAGGTGCTGCCACCACTACTGATTTGGCATGATGATGCTGGCAGAAATGAATAGCGGCAACTGCCGATGCCCCTGATTTAATACCATCCGTAATCAGGATCGCATTTTTCCCCGTCAGATCCGGAAACTTTTGACCAGCCCGCTGCTGTTCAATCTTTTTATGCATGACCTGTTTAGTCTTTTCCCTTAACTGCAAGTAGGCTTCCAGCTCCTCTGGCGGTGTTTGCGCCATTTCGTATAACTCTTCCTCCTCACATATTGCGCCCCATACATGGTCTTTGTTGGCAGGATCAGCCAGCTTCTGCACGAAAATTTCCATCGTAGGGATGTTCAAAATCTTAGCAATATAACTGGCCATATTTGCTCCTTCGTCATTGATGCCAATGGCTACAGATTCACCTTCCATCAGAGAGGCTTGCAGCAGGATAGCCATGGTTTCAGCGGCCTGTTGTCTGTCTTCAAACAGAATGTTCTTTTCCATAAAACACCGTTTTTAAAGGACTAAAAACAGAAGATTTTTCTACATAAAAACCGCACACAATTTGTGCCACAAAGGAATTCCAGGGATTGGGATATAGGGAGACAGCCAGTCCTCGATCGGCTGTAGTTACACAATGCCGCCTTCTTTAAACAATATCTGCGTAAAACCTGGTACCGTGGCTGAGCGGTTCCAATCGCGCTGTAGCTCGCATAAGAGTTGATTGACGGAGATGAGCTGTGCTCCAGCCTGCTCCATTCTTCTCAGGGCAGCATTATGCGCTTCATGAGAGGTACCTCCTACTGCATCTACCACTGGATACACACCATAACCCACTTTCAAGGCATCAATACAAGGAAAAGTAAGACAGGCTTCGGTCCATAAGGCCGCCATTATCAGCTTTTTCCTATCAGTAGCTGCTACCGCATCTCGGAATTCCTTGTCTTCCCAAGCATTAATAGATGTCCGATCATAGGACGGTAAATCCCTAATGACAGCTTTCAAAGGGTCGATGGTGTCTTTATTCTTGCCGGTAGCCACATTCACGGTAGACAATACAATCGGTAGGTTATACAATCGGGCTGTCTCAGCCAGTCGTACAATCTGTCTTATCAATAAATTCTGATCCATGGATTTAATGGAAGAAACCTGTACTGGCTGATAATCGATGATCAGAAGCGCAGCGTTTTCAGGCGTTAAGAGGTAATCTTCCTGGGGATTTCGAACGGGAGTGATACTGGTCATGGTATTTTAAATTTTAAGGTAAGTTTAATTTAAAACTCCTATGCCACTCCTTATGTTCAAAATCCGCACTTACATCCTCCAGAACAAGGGCATAAAAAAAGGGAACAGTGAAACTGCTCCCTTTTCTTAGTATGATAGTTATAATTATTCTGCGTCATTCTTTCCACCTTTCTGTGCATTCATTGCTTTCAACTGTGTAAGCTGATCAGGGGTGAGAATAGTCTGGAATTGCTGCTTACGGTAAGTAGAAATATCCTTGAAACCAGTACCGCCTTTCTGTCCGCTCGCTTTCAGGGCATCTTTACGACGAATGCATTCAGTATTTACGTCCAGTACTTTCTTATACTGATCGTCTGTCAGGTGTAATTTTGCTTTTAATTCATCTGTGTAGGCGATAGCTCTTTTTTCAGGAGCTGGTAACGCTTTAGGGGCAGCAGTTGGGGTTTTAACAGCGGCCTGTTTTACAGCAGCAGGTGCTTGTTTAGTAGTAGCAGATGCAGGTGTAGCAGTTTGTGCAAAGATTGGAGACGCCGCCATCATGATGGCCATTGCAGCAATTAACTTTTTCATGTGTTTAATTTGTTTTTGTATTTGTACGATGATAATTCAATTTTCTTGCCATTAGGCCAGAACTATATTTAATTCGGCTTAAAATCTCCTTAAAATGAGATAAAAGACCTGGCTTGTCGCGCTGCACCCACATAAAAATGTAGGCCTTCCATCACAAAATTCACCGCTTTCGCAACATTAAGTTATCGCTATAACAGCTTTCCAATAATATTGTTCAGCTTTATTAAAGTTGTTTCATCCATTAAGTATTTTGCTATGCCTTTTACTATTCATACTACCCACTCTCCAGACGGCACCGTCATCCGGTTCAAAGTAGCCCGCTATCAACATATAGCCATTCCCGTTAGCCTGATAGCTGGCCGGCCTATTTCCATAGCGGGTTAAAGGCGCTGGCAGTAGCATTACAACAACCGGATATCAAGACCTTGAATGGATGGACCATTATTCGCCAGAAGGGAATGTTGTCGCGCTAGCAAAACATTTGAAAAATTTCTTTGAAGACAAGGAATGAGATAGAAAAGCCAAATTTCACATCAAGATGTAGGCATTTCGTCACAAAACTCACCTCATCCGTAACAGATAATTATCCCTATGACAGCTTTTCAATAGTATTGTTTTGCCTTATAAACCCATTTTATGCGACTATTCATTATTGGAACATGGTGCCTTCTCTCCTTCGCCAGTAAAGCCCAACAGCGGGACTCAGCCCTGCAAGCCTATTGTAATACCTTATCTGCCCATCATCTTTATGATGGTAATATCGCCATGGCAGAAATGGGCAAAAAAGTATTTGCCTATGCCGGTGGATATGCGAACTATGCTACGCAACAGCCCAATACCTCACAATCCCGGTTTAACCTCGCTTCCATTTCAAAGATTTTCACGTCTACAGCCATTCTTCAGTTAAAAGAGCAAAGAAAATTAAAGCTGGAAGACGAAGTAATAAAGTACCTCCCCACGTTCCCATTTAAAGGCATTACCATCCGCCATCTGCTGACCCATACTTCCGGATTACCCAATCTGGAACTATATGAAGAAGTTGTGAAACAATACCCGGATACTGTGATATCAAATGCCGCTGTTTTACCGCTGCTGCAACAATGGAAGCATGGACTATACTTTCCTCCCGGCGACCAATTTCGTTACTGCAATACCAACTATACCTTACTGGCCTTAATCGTGGAAAAGATTACTGGAACCTCCTTCCCTCTTTATCTGCGTCAGCACATTTTCCTTCCTGCTGGCATGAAAGATACTTATGTAGCTGTTTATGGCAGTAAAACAGATACCCTCTGTGTGAAGCAACAAGTAAAACCAACATACTATGACTCCCTTTATTGCCCTTCAGAACAAGTGAAGCGCTATCGGTTCAGCGAATACAACAATCAGGCTAGTATAGGCCCATCCAATGTCATCACTACTGTAGATGATATGATCCGGTTTGATAATGCTTTCTTTAGTGGGAAATTATTATCATTAAAAACAGTGGAAGAAGCGCTTACACCATTAAAACTGAATAACGGGAAAGAATACACGGAGCAAATGGATACCATGGAAGGAGAAGGCAGCGGCCAGTATGGGCTGGGCTGGGAAATATTCCATCAGCCCAACTTTGGACGCGGCGTTGGACATGGAGGATTTAAGTTCGGACTAGCCACCTTCTATTATCATAATATGGACCGGAACCAAATGATAGTGGCTTATACCAATGGCAACAACCAATTTGGGAAGAATGTTACCTCCTGTTTTCAAATGCTCAACCACCTCCCAGCCCAGCAATTGGACTTAAGAAAATCAGCGGTTCGCGCCTATGCCAAAGCCTTGATAGAAAAAGGGCCAGATCATGCAGCATGTATGTTGCACCTCTATATGGCAGATACTACGCATTTCTATTTTAATAATAGGGAGATGAACTTCCTCGGGTATGATTTTCTGTATCAATGTAGCGCCCCAGGCCACCAGCAATGGTCGCTGGAAACGTTTAAATTGAATACCTTCCTCGATCCACACAACTTCAATACCTATGACAGCTATGGCGAAGCCTTACTGGAATGTGGCTATAAAGCAGATGCGATCCAGATGTATAAACGTTCACTGGAATTGAATCCCACCAGTGAAGATGGGATTAAAGCCATGAAGAAACTGGGATTGATGTAAGTTTCATTAAACGCTAACTAGAAAAATAGAAAAAACTATTTGATGGTATCTTAGGTAAAATAGCCACTTCTTTCAAATAGAGTATAGCCTTCACCGTTATAAGGATAAAGAGATGGGGAGACACCATCTCTTTTTTCTCTTCCACCACCCCTATGAACGTCCCTAACTACCTGAATCCAAGCCCATTGCAATTTTGATCGCACTTTGTTCGGTGTTTGTTTGCACTTTTTAGGCATTTCAACTTGGTCCTGCTTGCCTCCTATTATAGATTTGAACCCACTGACTGAGCCGGCTCATTTTAACCATTCCACTTTAAACATTCCACATATGAAAAAAAACAAGAACATCCCCTGCCTGCTGGGCATGCTAATCCTCCAAGCGGGCTTATGGACCTCCTGTTACAAAGCGGTTATAGATCCTCCCTATCATCAAATGAGTACTGTTGTCACTACTACGCGGTATTATATTGACAACAACGGATCCGACTCCAGCGATGGGAAATCCCCTTCCACTGCTTGGAAAACCCTTAGCAAAGTGAATGCCGTCACTTTCCATCCCGGCGATTCTGTGCTGTTTAAAAGAGGCGGCTCCTGGACAGGAACGCTCGTCATCAAAAGTTCCGGGACCAGCGACGCCAGAATTACATTCGGGGCCTATGGCGATGGAGAAAAACCCCAGATTATCGGGAACAACACTACATTGTCTGCAGTACTCATTCAGGATGCCAAGTACCTTACATTTGAAAATTTCGATGTTAGTCATCCACGAGCGGTGCGCCCACCGGATATCTCCCTCTGTGGTATCTATGTAGCCCTGGCTACCAACGGCGTTTACCCAGGGGTAGTTGTAAAGAACAATAATATCCATGATGTAGAGGGCATGCCGATTATGAACCGACATCTACAAGCAGGTATTTTTGTGCGGTCCAATGCCGCACAGGCGTACTTTGATAGTCTATTGATTGAAGGAAACAACCTGGATCGCTGCTCTTCCAGGGGTATCATGATGGGAGACGGTAGTAATAAGGACACGACCTTTTACAATAATAATGTGGTGATCCGGCAAAATGTGGTCAACAATACTGCCCTAGAGGGGATTATCGTGTATACCTCCAAGAACGTGCTGATAGAGAAAAACAGGGTCTTGAATGCAGGAGCGTATACCCTTGGCGTGAACATGAACATTGTACTAGCAGGTTTATGGGGCCGAGGTAAAAATATGACCATCCAGTATAACGAGGTCGCCTATACGCGACTTACCAACCCCGTACCATATGCCTCCATGGACTCAGAAGCATTCGATATAGACCTCAGCACGCCAGGATATACGATTATCCAATACAATTATTCCCATGATAATGAAGGCGGATTCTTTTTGCATATGGGCAATCCAGGGCCTGATTTCACTTATGGCATTGTACGTTATAATATTAGCCAGAACGATGGAAATGGCTTTAGCAACAGGGTTTTTGAGCTGCATGAGCATCCAAACGGCCTAGTAGTACCCATCTACATCTATAATAACACATTCTATAACGATGTAAAGATCGGGGTATTGGACCGTGCTGGTGGAACGGGTATTCATCCAGGATTGGAGTTTCGGAACAATATCTTCTATTCTGCCGCCACGCAATTCGATGATCAGACCAATATCGTATATGATCACAACCTGTATTATCCAGGCCCTCCTGCTACAAGCGATAATTATGCCCTCACCGCCAATCCTGCCCTGGTGGCGCCAGGTACGGGTGGTAGTGGCATGAATACGACCACTGGCTATAAGATATCGGCTAGCTCTCCAGTGATTGGAGCTGGATTCTTGATGAACAATAATGGGGGTAAGGACTTCTTTAGCCAAATGGTATCTGCTACGCTGAACCCAGCGATCGGTGCGGCGGAGAAGGGGAATTAATCTAGTTATCTATTTTTGGCATAAAAGAAGACCGGCGCAATGGCCGGTCTTCTTGCTATAAATAAGGTGCGATTATTTAATCTCCAATTTATCAAGTATGGCAAATACAATCCTGTCGCAGCGGATAAGGTGGAATGGAAATACCACATCGTTTTTGTAGAAGTTCGTGATATGCTCGCGGAGCATCATCTTGGCGCGGATTTGCCGGACTTTTACATTCACCCTGGAAATATCGAGGGCTTTGCTTGTTTCGGCCACATTCATCTGTTCCATTTCCCGGAGAATAAAAACTGCCCGGTATTTCTCCGGAATGCTTAGCAGCGCCTGCTCTAGCACTTTTCCCAGTTCTTTGTTAATCACTGCGTCAGCAGGGGTTTCTCTGGTTCTAGGGGCATCCTGGTGGTGCTCCACCACAGAAAGATCTTCGCTGGCGGCCTTTTTACCTTTCTTTAAATGCTGATGGCACTCATTGATCAGGATTCTTTTAAGCCAGGTACCAAATGCGGCTTCTTGTCGGAATTGACCCAGGTGCTGATAGGCATTGATATAGGTGAGTTGCATGACATCCTCTACATCCATATCATTGTTCAGGTAAGACATCCCAAGTCGGAATAGACTGGCGTTGTGGCGTCTCATTAGTTGCTCATACAACCGGGTCTCCCCTGCCAGCACTCTGGCGATTAGTTCATTGTCCGTTAGCGTTTCAATAGGTTGAATAATACTCATTCAATCGGGTATTAGATGGATAAGGAGAAAATAAGTTACAAAAAATGACTACATTTTGTAACCTTTTCTAAAATCTGTCCTCTAATTCTTTTGGACGAGCCTGTAAAAGGCTGACTATTAACTGAAACGACCCAAAAGCACAAATTAGAAAAATGCTTAAAAACCAAAACTTTAGACCATCTGGCGATTCACTCCCTCCGTTAACACATCAGCGTGTACAGGAATTGAAACAAACTCCTAAAGGTCAATGCATTATGCAAGAGACGTTCAATGCTTTCCCGGAGTTGGTCAAATCGCTTACGAATGCTTTACAGGAAAAACTCAACAGTTTTACGAAGGCCCGTACCTCCCAAACTGGCAACCAAGAAGACCTAAGTCTAGACGCGCTGGTAGAGGAATATCAGTTCCTGGAATTTGTTCAGTTCATTATGTTTGTGAAATGGAAGGAGGAAAAGAATAAACAAAGCAGCCAATACCTTCCAGGTAATCTCCAGGCAAACTGAACTCCCCAGGTACGTTAAACCCCTCTAGCCCATTGAGCAAATTTGAGTGTATTGTTGAGCATCATCAGCCTGACCAGTTGTAGCAAAGAATTTAAACAAGAAAGGCGACTGAAGGTCGCTTTTCTTGTTTCTCCACAAAAAGGTCCTCTTGGTGGAATCCCCCCATAATTTGTCGCATATGGCCGTTCTCTAAGTCAAATCTTCTCACCATCTTTATAGGGAGGAAAGAATATAGGAAGATCCGTGTCTCTCTAAATAAATATGTTTATGCGAAAGTTAAAATTACAAGTGCATATCAGCGTAGATGGTTTCGTTGCCGGTCCTAATGGGGAACTGGACTGGATATTTACCGGAGCTAGCCAACAGCCTGTTATTGACCTGGCTGATAGTTGCGATACCATATTGATGGGGCGAAAAATGGCTCCCGGGTTTATTGAATACTGGGAAAGTGTTGTAGACAACAAACCCGACAGCAAGGAGATACCCCTCGCACAACGAATGGTAAATATGCGCAAGGTAGTATTTAGTCGTACCCTCACCTCCCTGAACGGTAGAAATGTGGAAGTCACCAACCAAGACTTGGCAACCACCGTAAATGCCCTCAAAATGGAACCTGGCAAAGATATCATCGTGTATGGTGGCGCCGAATTTGTCAGTCAGCTCATCGAACACAATCTCATCGATGAATACCACCTGTTCACCAAACCCACCGCACTCGGCGACGGCCTCCGCATCTTTAAAAGCAGAACAGCCTTAAAGCTGATCAAATCCATTTGCCATGAAAACCTGGTAACAATAAATACGTATGTCCCTGCGGGATAGAAAGGATGTAATAATTACCAACCCATTCGGAAATCGAAAAAGATAATTGCTTGACTACTAATGCTGGTTGTTAAATAACAACTGAAAGTAGCGGTCACACAACTAATAGGAGCCGCCATTTTGCTGATTCCCGCAAGGAAACAGAATATCTTTATAGTGTCGAAAAAATTAAAATTAAAAAGTATGGACACTAAGATAATTGGAGGCAAAATTGCCCAAGCGAGAAAGGCAATAAATATTTCTCAAGCGCAGCTTGCTCAACATTTGTTCATAAGTCCCCAGGCCGTTGGAAAATGGGAACGAGGAGAATCTATGCCAGATATCACCACTTTCAACCGTCTTGCGGAGATACTCGGCGTTGACCTGAACTATTTTTCAGAAAACCTGTCTACACCTGAAAGCCATGAAGCCACGCCGGTTGAACCCCAAGATAAACAACCAGCCATCGATCCAGCCATCCCTTCGCAGGAACGCCAGGTGCAAATGAACTTAACAGCGATCAATCTGCAAGCAGGCGACTTCGCAGACGTTACCTTACATAACGGAAAATTCAAAGCCAGCTCGTTGCGAGGAGCCAATTTTTCCGGCGCAGACCTCACTGGCAGCTCGTTTGAAGTTACGGATGCACGCAGAGCCAATTTTGATGGCGCCAATCTAACCGACTGTAATTTTTCTGTTTCTGACCTTACAGATGCCAGCTTCCGTACATCCATTCTCGTACGGACCATCTTTAATATCTCCGGACAAAACGCGCAATTCATAGATGCACAACTGACGGATGTTAGGTTGATTAAAACCGATCTAAGAAAAACAACCTTTGAAAACTGTGCATTCAGTGGCGTGGACTTCAGTTACTGCGATCTGCGAGGGGTTTGTTTTGACGGCCAAACCTTCATCGGCGTTAAGTTCGATAAATCGGCACTAAACAACGTTTCCTTTAAGGAAGCGACCCTCAAAAATGTCTCATTCACCCCTCCATTTTCCTTGACAAACAAAGCATTCCTTGCGATGAAAACCATCTGCTTTGACGGCGCAAAGATGGATAAGTTGACCTATGCCACACTAAAGGGCCAAGGTGTATTTGAACTATCAAAAGTGACTATCATTTAAAAGAAACTTTATGGAAAACAATTCAATTCAAGTGATAGGACTGAAAAAGTCCTACAGGCAACTGCATGTCCTGAAGGGAGTGGATTTCGAGGTAGAAAAGGGCAGCATCTTCGCCCTCCTTGGGTCCAATGGTTCAGGGAAGACTACCATTGTCAAAATCCTCAGCACCCTGCTCAAACAGGATAGCGGAATGGCTAAGGTAAACGGTTTCGACGTAGCTGTGCATCCAGACAAAGTACGTCAGTCGATCAGCCTGACTGGTCAGTTTGTTGCGGTAGACGAGATATTGACCGGGCGAGAAAACCTGGTGATGATTGGCAGGCTACGGCATCTCAAAAATCCACATGACATCGCAAAACAATTACTACAGCGTTTTGGCCTCACGGAGGCGGCTGATCGCAGGGCTGGTACTTATTCCGGTGGTATGCGTCGCCGACTGGACATCGCGATGAGTCTTGTAGGTAGATCACCCCTTGTTTTCCTGGATGAGCCGACCACTGGCCTCGATCCCGAAGCACGCATTGAAGTTTGGAAAATGGTGAAGGAGCTTGCCGGCAACGGCACTACCGTATTCCTCACTACGCAATACCTCGAGGAAGCAGAGCAGCTCGCCGACAAAATTGCGATTCTTCATGAGGGTAAAATAATTGTTAGCGGTACCCTCGCAGCGCTGAAAAGGCTGTTCCCGCCCGCAACCGTGGAGTATATTGAAAAGCAACCCACATTGGAGGAGATATTTCTTAGCATTATTAACCCAAAAAACGAAAACTAGATGGAAACCACAAAGAACTATTTTCTCATGGATACCAGTGTAATGCTGGGACGATCCTTGCGGCATGTCTTTCGCAGTCTGGATACCATTATCACCGTTACTATCATGCCTATTGCGATGATGTTGCTGTTTGTATATGTATTTGGTGGCGCCATTCAAACAGGCACGCCTAAATATGTAAATTACCTCTTACCGGGTATCCTATTGATTGCCGTTGCAAATAGTATTGGCTACGTGTCTTACCGGCTGTTTACGGATGTGCAAAGGGGTATATTTGAGCGTTTTAATTCCATGCCTATTGCGCGTTCTGCCGCCTTGTGGGGGCATGTACTGACCGCCTTGGTATCCAATGCTATTTCGCTTACCGTCATCGTTCTCATTGCGGTTATCATGGGCTTCCGCTCCCCTGCGGGCGTTTTATCCTGGCTGGCAGTAGCAGGTATACTCGCGATGTTTACACTCGCACTCACCTGGATTGCAGCGATTGCCGGATTGTCTGCAAAATCGGTGGATGGCGCCAGTGTGATTGCTTATCCTATTCACTTCTTGCCATTGATTAGCTCCGCGTTTGTGCCTACTAAATCAATGCCAGCAGGGGTTCGCGCCTTTGCCGAAAATCAGCCGGTAACATCGTTCGTAGAGGCTATACGCGCTTTGCTCTCTGGGCAACCAGTGGGTAATACCATCTGGATAGCGCTTGCCTGGAGCCTAGGTATCATGTTAGTAGCGTATGTATTGGCGATGAATGTTTATAAAAAACGAAAGGCATAAGGTGATTTAAACGATGATGGGCTTATAAAATAATGGCTATAATGGTCAATTTAGTGGTAGTAGCCCCGAGGTAGTATAGGTATCTTAGCAAATGCGTCATTCCAACCTCCTAGCGTGGCTAACTTGTTTTTCTATTCCTGTCGGAAAAAATTTATCCTTCAAATTAAATCATGCCGCCAAAATGATGGCCAGCTATAAAGCTGGCTGTAGGCGGCTTCTTGTCTTATTGCTGCTGGTACCGTTCTCCCGAGGGAATGCCCAAACACCTCCCGTGTCATCGAAGGTAACAGATGTATGGATTGTGGTGAAAAGCCATTTTGACTTAGGATTTACGGATCTAGCGGCCAATGTATTCCATCGGTACCGAGCAGAGATGATGGATAATTCCCTAAAAATTTTCGATCAGAACCGATTACTGCCACCATCACAGCGTTTTGTATGGACTGTTCCCGGATGGCCTTTATCGGCCCAGATGTTAGGACCTCAACAGGATTCTTTACGAAAGTTACGTATTGAGCAAGCAGTACGAGAAGGGGCACTCACTGCACATGCGTTGGCTTTCTCCACGCATACAGAGTCACAAGACTTAGAGGATCTGGTACGAGGACTCGTATTTTCAGCGAATGTGAGTCGTACCTATCACCGTCCATTGCCCATCGCTGCAAAAATGACCGATGTGCCCTCACATAGTTGGATCATGCCGGTTTTACTGCAACATGCAGGTGTTAAGTTTTTACATATTGGTGTAAACCCTGCCAGTCAATATCCCAGAGTACCCAAATTATTCTGGTGGGAAGGTCCCGATGGCTCCAGGGTCCTTTGTGGCTATACGGTGGATTACGGGAGCGACTTCCTACCACCTGCAGATTGGCCTTGCAAAAACTATTTATGTATGATCATGGCAGGCGACAATCACGGTCCTCCTACCCAGCAGGAAGTTAATAAGTGGAAACAGCAGTATGAAGAGAAGATGCCAGGAGTACGTGTTCACTTTGGAACCCTGGATGATTTTGCGCATGCCGTACTTGCAGAAAAAACATCACTGCCAGTTGTCCGGGGCGATATGCCAGATACCTGGATACATGGCTTAATGTCGATGCCACAAGCTACCAAAACAGCCCGCAATATGCGGCCAATGGAACCAGCTTTGGAAAGCTTCGATACTCAGTTGCGTAGTTGGGGCCTCCAGCCGGCTGCTATAGGGGTACCTTTAGCAAAAGCATATGAGCAGAGTTTATTGTACAGTGAACATACCTGGGGTATGAATGCAGAATACGGGCCCCGTCGCTTATATGGCGACGCCTGGAAACAGTGGATGGCCGACCTGGAAAAGGAGCCTTTACCGCCAGATGGCGATTATGCAAAATTACCCAGAGGTAGCAAGCGTAAATGGATGCAATCCTATGAGGACCATCGCAATTATGCCAATACTGCCGCTAACATCATAGATACAGCCATGCGTAATCGGCTTTCGATGCTGGCCAATGCCGTTAAAACGAAAGAAAAAAGCATAGTGGTTTATAATGCCCTTCCGTGGAAGCGTTCGGGTACTATAAACATGAACGGGCAATCGCTTTGGGTGACTGATGTTCCTGCAAATGGTTATAAGACCATTCCTTACCAGGAGATACAACAGCAACCTATGGAGGGGAGTGTAGTTGTGGAGACACGGTTCTTCCTTGCTACATTCGACCTTCAGAAGGGAGGTATCAAGTCCTTGATAGATAAGTCCACCGGCCAGGAAATGGTAAATCAGTCAGGAGAACAGGTTGTCGGCCAGTTTATACATGAAAGATTTAGTACAAACGAAGTGTATGATCGTTTCTTCAACCACTACTCCCGCATCAAGGATGGCTGGGGATTGAATGATATCGGCAAGCCGGGAATGCCGGATGCTACACAGGTGCCTTATCGTATGACCACGCCGGGCGATTGGAAAATCAGCCATACCCTTTCAACTGTGCAACACCAAGTAATACTGACTGCTACCGATTGTAAAGGATTAGCCAAAGGATACACCCTGATCTTTACCTTCCCAGAAGGTAGTCCGTATATTGATGTAGCATGGCAAGTAGACAATAAAACGCCAGATAAGCATCCGGAAGGTGGTTGGCTTTGTTTCCCTTTCAATATCCAGCAACCCAATTTTCGGATTGGTAGATTGGGCGCACCTATTAATCCCGCTACAGATATTGTACCTGGTACTAACCGGCATCTCTTTGCTGTAAATACAGGTGTTGCCATCCAAGGTACCAATGTGGCGGTAGGGATTTGCCCGATGGATGCGCCATTGGTATCGCTTGATGAGCCTGGCCTGTGGCGCTGGACAATGGACTTTATTCCTCATAAACCCAATGTATATGTGAACCTCTACAACAATATGTGGAATACCAATTTTCCCTTGTGGCAGGATGGCAGTTGGAGTGAACGGGTACGCATCTGGCCTATTTCACAGCACACCAGTGTTGATGAAAACCTGATGATACAGTCCTGGGAAGCGCGATTACCATTACTGGCCGCTATTGCCAATAATCCCGATGGCCAACTGCCAAACAGCAAACAGGGCCTCGTTCTTTCGCGAAAAGGAATTTTAGTAACTGCATTCGGAACTGATCCTAACGGCCACGCAGGTACGTTATTGACGCTGTGGGAGCAAGCAGGCATCACGGGAAAAGTAACGATACAGTTGCCGGATGGAATCAAAGCACAGCGGGCGATTCCCGTGGATCTAAGGGGCGAAAAATTGCCACTGCAAGCAATTCCTATTCATCAAGGGCGGTTTGCATTTGCGTGTAAAAAGTTTGCACCGGCCAGTTTTCTTTTACAATAATCTACGTTAGGTATATAAACGATCGAAATGAAGCAAAAACATCTACTAAAAAAATTACTTGGACTGGCTTTTTTGCAAATAGCCGTACTCAGTGCTGGCGCGCAGGTGAATTTCAGCACCAAACAGTGGAGCATTCAGTTGGATAAGGCTGGTAAGCTGACCAGTATGAAGAGTCTAGCATTGCAAAAGGAATTTCTCTTTGCAGACAAAGCCACTGCACTGATGAGTATTAAAAAAGACAGCATTATTTACGCTCCAAGCAGTTGTACCTGGAATCCGAAAAATGCAGAATTGACATTCACTTACCCGCAGACCGGCGTAGCAGCAAAAGTAAAAGTGCAGCGAAATGACAACTATCTCCGTTTCGAACTGATACAACTAACACCACAAGATAAAGTAGACCTTGTATTATGGGGGCCCTACCCTATCACCATTGCAGATACTATAGGTGAGGTAGTAGGCGTGGTACGTAGCAAAGAATTTGCTATCGGTATCCAGGCGTTAAATGTGAAAACATTAGGAGGATATCCCAATGCAGAGAGTGATATCGAGCCATCCTATGACGTATTTGAAGGTGGGAATAAAGTAGATGTAAAAGAAGATGATCTGCACAAACAGTTATTCAGGGGAGACGTAGCGCGCCCTACGGAATATGGTGCGGCATTACAAGCATACTGCCGCAATCGCAGTAAAGACAGGATAATCGAAAACTGGGGACATGCTGCTTACTTGGCTCCTGCCTTCAAAGATGGCGGCGTGGTGGGTAGCAAAATTGCGCTTTTTGGAGTGGCCAATGCAGATGTGCTGCCTACTATTTCACAAATTGAGCAGCGGGAAGGATTACCTCATCCTGTACTGGATGGAGAATGGGGAAAGCAGTCTATTCATGCATCTGAATCTTACTTGATCATGAATTTTGGCGTCAATAACCTGAAAGAGGCGATAGCAGTTACCAAGCAGGCGGGCCTACGTTATCTTTATCATGGCGATCCATTTGATAGTTGGGGACAATTCAAATTGCATAGCAATGAATTTCCGCAGAACTGGGCAAGTATGAAGGAATGTGTTGAAACGGCTAAAGCAGCCGGGGTGCGATTGGGGGTACATACTCTATCCAATTTCATCACCACTAACGATGCTTATGTGACACCGATGGCAGATCCCAGATTAGCCAAAGTGGGTTATTCCCGCCTGAGTGAAGCCATTGATGCCAATACAAAGGATATCGGAATAGAAGATCCAGTTTTCTTCAACCAGTTCCAGAATAATTCATTGAAATCTGTCGCCATCGGCAATGAAATTATTCGTTATGGTAGCGTATCTACTTCTGCTCCATGGAAATTGCTGGACTGCCAGCGGGGCGCTTTTGGCACCAAAGCTACCCCTCATGTACAACATGATTCGATCGGAAAACTGATGGATCACCCTTACAAAGTATTTCTGACCAACTATGCATTGCAGGAAGAAATGTCGAAGACAATTGCACGTCTTTTCAATGAGACCGGCCTAATGCAGATATCCTTTGATGGCCTGGAGGGCTGCTTTTCAACTGGTATGGGTCAATATGCCAAACAGTTATTTACTAAAACATGGTACGATAATTTGAAACCCGAATTAAAGGGAAAAGTGATCAATGATGCCAGTACGCCTACCCATTACTTCTGGCATATTTATACCAGGATGAACTGGGGAGAACCTTGGTATGCCGGTTTCAGGGAAAGCCAACTGCAACTACGACTCAAGAACCAACAGTTTTTCCGCCGTAACCTGATGCCGTCTATGTTGGGTTGGTTCAGCCTAAAACCTGAAACAACACTGGAAGACATAGAATGGATGCTGACCCTTGGAGCTGGATATAATGCAGGATTCGGTCTGTCTACCAGCCTGGAAACATTGCAGAAACACGGAATGAAAAATGAGGTATTGGCATTGATAAAAACCTGGGAACAGGCGCGCATGAAAAATATTTTCAGCGAAGACCAGAAAGCGCAAATGAGAAGTCTACAACATGAATTTCATTTGACGATGACCAGCGAAAATGAATACCAATTGACGCCAGTATATAATGCCTATTTCAAGCATACGCAAAAGCTGAAACAACCAGGTGAACCTGTATTTTCCTCTTTCCAATTTAATAATCCGACCGCATCCCAACCTTTGTCCTTTATCATTTCATTCGCACCAGGCAAGGACTTCGACCCCGATGTCACTTTTGATCAGATAACAATTACCATTAATCAACAAGATGCATTAGTATTGCCGGTTAGTCTTAAGCGGAACCAATTTCTCAAATGCGATGGAAAGGCAGTACGACTGTATAACAAGCAATGGCAATTGCTAGAAACGATAGCACTGCAAAAACCGCTGCCAGTCCTATCAAAAGGGGCCAATGAAATCACATTTGACGGAAAATATTCCGGTGAAAATGGCGCTGATGTCAAATTGGAAGTTCGCTCCATTGGCGAGCCTGCACTCATTCATGCCAAACACTAAGCATACACTTCACCTCCAAATCTTTTTGTTCAACTGTAGCCATTGGGCTTCAGTTGAACAAAAGATTTAGATCGCTCCTCTCAATAGTTTCCTGTCTATTCCTCGATTTCATCTCCGCATCCTAAAATGCCCTAAAAACGCGTATCTTTGCGCCTTTTAAGCCGCCGTCAACAACGGAGTATATGATGGATATAGGAGATGATTGCCAACAGGTTATAATAGCGCAAGCCGACACTGCTTTTTGTCGGTTTGAGGACCAGCATGCAGCCAGGGCAATGGCTGATAGGCTTACATTTAACTTGGAAGATGATATCCATCCCCTTTGTAAAATTGCCGTGGCAGGGCTACAACAACACCTTTCTTTGCAAACCGAGTGGAAGCACAATTTCGGTTTGGACAGCGATGGCGATGGCGCCATCATCGGAAAGATGTTCGGGGTATTGGTAGTACGAAATACCCATGGTGACATAGGGTACCTGTCGGCCTTTTCCGGCAAACTGGCCAATAGCAACCATCACAACAAATTTGTGGAGCCAATATTCGATGGACTAAAAGCAGGCGGCTTTGTAAATGCCGGCATGATCCGTTTGTCGGAAATCAATCATGAAATCGCCACACTGGCCATGGAAGATGCTTTCGGCAATGAAGCCGCAATCGCACAGTTGAAGGAATTCCGTAAAACCCATTCAGTGGCTTTGCAGCGCAGGATCTTGGAGCAATATAATTTCAGGAATAAGGCAGGCAATAGGAAGAATATGGTCGACATCTTCACCAAGCATGGCTATAAACAGCCACCTGCTGGAGCGGGCGAATGTGCAGGGCCTAAATTATTACAGCATGCGTTTCGCCATCATATGGAGCCTTTGGCTTTAGCTGAATTCTGGTGGGGCTTATCTCCCAAATCAGCCACTTGGAAACACGGCGCCTATTACAAGCCATGTAAGGAGAAATGTGCGCCCATATTGGATTACATGTTGAATGAATAAGAAAATTTAGGGAGACGAAACTCAACCGGGCAGCCTTCGTCACTCCCATCTTCGGATTTGCAGCAAAACAGCTATCTTCAATTTTTGCAATTACATATGGAAGAAAGAATCGCCTATAAACTTTTACTAAAGAATCATTGCGAGCAGGTTATCTTGGAACGCATTGCGATCACACAGCAAGCCATGGATGAGGCGCAGGCGGCCGCGAACCAGGAGGGTAAAAGTTCTGCAGGCGATAAGTACGAAACTGCAAGAGCCATGAGCCATTTAGAAAAGGATATGCATGCTAGGCAGTTGCTTGCTCATCAGGAGAGTCTCCAAGCCCTTCGTACTATCAATGTACAAGTCATCTATACGGTGCCCGCTCCGGGAGCGTTTGTACGATCTACTACCACCAACTTCTTTATAGGTGCAGGTCTTGGTAAACAAGTCATCAACGGAGAAACCATTTTCTTTCTTTCGCCCGTGTCTCCACTGGCACAGCAATTATGTAAGAAAAAGGTAGGAGATGAATTTGATTTTAAGGGGAAAGACCGAATAATAGAAACTTATTAAATGAAAAGCATCAAACATAAATCCAAACATAAATACATACAAAGTTATCAGGTAGATCTATACGAGGATCTGAACGCTTTCCATGTTATACAAATGTTGATACCCAATGACATGGGCGTTAAATTTTTTTAGTTGTCCTTAAAAATGCGTATCTTAGAATAACTATTGAACCCCGTTCCTCCTCATTTTTCAGTGGTACCCCCGAATTTTTATTCTTTAATCTTAAGAAACAATTTTTATGAGAAAGATTTATCTTTTCGTAGCGATTGCTTTTTTTGTAGCGTGTACTTCCAACACCAATCAATCAAAAATGGAAACTGTACAGTCAACTGATTCCAATGCTGTAAAACAGGAAGCAATGGCGTATCCTTACACAGCAACCTATTCTTCGGATTTTGAGATCGGTCACGCGAAAAATGCACAAACACTGCTCGAATTGTATAAAAACTGGGACAACAATACCCTCGACAATTCAAGGAGTTCTTTCGCAGACAATGATACCATGATTTTTGCCGATGGTACCATGTTCGCCGGTACTCGGGACAGTCTTTTTGTTATGGCTAAAAAGATGAGAGCACCGTTGGGTACTGTTGTTGATTCGATTCATGCTTGGATACCGCTGAGAAGTAAGGATAAAAAAGAAGATTGGGTGGTGATATGGACCCAAGAGCATTCAACGGATGCCAAAGGGAAAAAGACAGTCCGAGAAATGCAAGAAACATGGCGGTTTGACAAGGATGGTAAAATTAATTTGATGTATCAATATGCACAGCAATATCCTAAAATGCCGACACCGCCGGTAAACAAATAATACTTTTCAATATTCTAAATATCTGATGGAGCAGCGTTTGGGCCGAAAAGAAGAGGGACGAACCTTTGAGAGGAAGATTTGTCCCTTCTATATGGTTCTCCACTGTCATATTCATGAGCCCTTTTTTGGGTAGTGCCATGGGTTATTTTAATTGATACTGAACAGTGTTGAAATTATCCTGCTTATGTGCAAGTATCACGTTAACGCATAAACGGAGGAGGAATAAATATAAACAAAAAGCCTTCAGGTACAATGACCTGAAGGCTTATATTTTGTGATTCCATGGCTTAATAGATAATTGCTAAGGCATGATCATCTTTTATTAATAACCGGGGTTCTGCGGGAACGTATTCGTGGATCTATCAATCTGATCCTGTGGAATTGGGCGCAGGACGTGATTTGGCTTGATATTAGCGCCGCCTTCGACGTTGTGAAGGCGCACCCGTTCCAAGAGTTTGTTGGTTCTAACCAGATCGAACCAACGCATCTCCTCTCCTACCAATTCCCGACCTCTTTCATCCAGCAGAAAATCGATGCTCATATCAGTGGGGCCTACTTTCATGGCAGTGCGGTTTGCTTGGGTTTCCGCATCAGTTGTGCCGACACGTGCCGCTCTTAACCGCACTACGTTCACCAAATCAGCAGCCGCTTGGGCATTTCCCTGCATCAGCATGGCTTCCGATTCGATCAGGTAAGTTTCCGCAAGACGGAAAGAAATGAAGGGTCGTACCCCGGAAGCTTGGTTATCCGGCCGCAAAGCATCTGCAAATTTGTTTAGAGAAGGGTATAGCTTCTCCGTATATAACCGCGGTGGTACCATCATGTATTTTTTGCTGGCGATAACGGAGGCCGGCACATCATATCCTGGCAGGTAAACCGCTGTATCTCCCAGATTCAAGGAAGCGGTAGGCGCGTTAGTAAACCATACGGTAGTGAAGAATTTTTCATAACGCGTATCGTGTATTCTGTCTTTGTACAAGGTATCCAAGAGGTATCTTGTTGGTCTGAAACGCTTCCAGGGCGTGCCGTTGGGCAAATCGCGCTTCATTCCTGGCAATACATCATATTGCATCAGGAAAAAGCGGCAGGCATTATTATCACTGGAATTATACAGCGGATCGGTAGTATACTGTGCGGCCCAGATGGTTTCATTGTTGTTTTCCTTGCCTTGCGCCCATACTTGGCCTGGATCATCTAGCAGTTTGAATCCGTAATTTTTAATCACCATGTCTGCGTATTTGGCCGCATTTGCGTAATCTGTTGGCTGCGCCTGTGGCGAAGAAGCCCTGGTAAGATATACTCTAGCCAATAGATGTTCTGCAGCAGGTTTGGTGGCACGACCCCATTCTGTCTGGGATACTGGCAGGTCTTTTTCTGCATCCAGGAGGTCGTTGATCACAGCGTTATATACCGCCGATATAGAGTCGCGGTGCGCTTCCCGGAGTATCTGCGTATTCTCCTTTAAGCTTAATGGAATAGCGCCAAACATTTCCATCAATACGAAATGATAATGGGCCCTACAGAATTTAGCTTCCGCGATACCTTTCTTTTTGGAAGCATCATCGAGATCTGTGATTTTATCAGCACGGGAGATCACCACGTTACAGGTATTGAGGGTCTGATAAAAACTGTTCCAGACCTCTCTCACATGGTCGTACCGTGAATCCAACTGCGAGGTATATTGACTGGTAAATTTATAGTTACCATCCGAACCATTGGTGATGATATCCGTGCCTGTTTCTGTTAGCGTCATCCCTCTTTCTGTACTGTAAAAGTTACGCATAGATACATAGGACCCATTCACCGCAGTCAGAAAACCAGCCTTGGTATTGAAAAAATCATCTGTCGCATTGGTCACTACCTTTTCATCCAGCATTTTATTACAGGAGGCTGTAGCCAGCGACAGCAGCAACATAGCGGGAATTATATATTTCATAACGATTTTCTTTTAGAGATTTAAAACTTCGCATTAATACCGAATTGCAGCATCCAAGTGGCTGGCGCATCGACTCCAATCACATTCACATCTTCCGGATCAATTCCTTTCCATTTCTGACGGTAAGGCGCCAGGATCAATGGTTGTTTCACTCCAATCGTAAAGCGCAACTCCCGCATAGACCAGTTGTGGACCAGTTTATCCGGCATAGTGTAAGCGAGGGTAATGTTGCGAATCTTGAAGAAAGAGCCATCAAAATAGCTGAGCGATTGATAGTTGCTCGGCCTTTCCTGATTGGCATTCGGCCGCGGAAAATCGTTGGAAGGATTGGATGGCGTGTTATAATTCACATCGAGGTTATTATAACGTCCAAACAAGGTATTGTAGTTGGCGTAGAAATCGCTCTTAATCATACTTCCCCAACGAGCAAACGCCACTACCGATAATTCAAAACCCTTATAAGAAAAACGTTGTGTGGTACCTGCTTGCCATTTCGCTTCAGGAGAGCCCAGGATCAGGCGGTCGTTCTTAGCATCGATTACGGTATCCTTGTTCACATCTTCCAATCTTATTTCCCCTGGTTTCACACCGTATCTGGCTGCTAATGCGGCATCTTTATCTTGCCAGATACCAATCTTTTTAAAGTCGTAGTACACATAAGTAGGCTGACCTACGAACCAGGCATTTCCGATATCAGCAGCTCTGCCGTCCCCAAGCGATAAAATCCTGGACCGGTTGCGGGAATAGTTGACATCCATTTTCCAAGAGAATCCTTGAGGATTATCGATGACGGTAGCAGAGACGCCGATTTCCATACCTCTGTTACGGCTTGTGCCCAGGTTCATCAATACCTGGTTAAAACCATTGCTATAAGGCAGTGTTTGTGGCATCAAAAGGTCGGTGGTACGCTGATTATACCACTCGATCACACCGCTGATACGGCCGTTGAAGAAGCCGAAGTCGAGCCCGATATCTGTAGACGTAGTTGTTTCCCAAGTAAGTGAAGGATTACGTAGGTCTGATGGTACATAACCTAGCACGCCTTTATTTCCGAATGAGTATGGAATCCTTTGCAGCGCACCTTGGGTTGCGTAAGGTGTAATACCAGTATTGCCTATACGACCATAGCTAGCACGAAGTTTCAGGTTATCCATGAGGTGTTGCCCTTTGAAAGGCGCTTCATTCATAATGTTCCAGCCTACCGCCACGGAAGGGAAATAGCCCCATTTTTTTCCAGGAGCAAAACGAGAAGAACCATCGGCACGCATCGTCAGCGTCAATAAGTAACGATCATCGTAGCCATAGTTCACGCGGCCCATGTAAGAGAGGATGGTCCATGTACTAAGACTGCTACTCAATCCTGTAACATTCAGCGCTTGACCGAGGTTGAAGTACTGCTGGGTTTCTACGGGGATACCTCTTACATTAGTACCTTGCATATCGGTGGTCTGACGCTGTACGCTATACAGGCCGGTTACGCCGATACTATGTTTCTTTACCAGTTTATTGTAGGTAAGCAAGTTTTCAATCGTATAAGCGACTACAGAAGCATTGTTCTTCGTAGCAGTGGCATCGCCACCACCGATGAGGAGATTGGTATTATTCTTCCCTTGGAACAGGCCATAGTTATAGGATTGAATATCCGGCCCAACGTTGAGACGGTACTTCAATCCATTGATAATTTCCACCTCTCCGTATAAACTGGTGAATACGCGCAAGCGTTTCATCAGTTCAACACGGTTATCGTTTACATAATCGAGTAGCGGGTTTGGTTGTTGGCTATCGCCGGTTGGGTAGGTAATCAACTTACCGTTATCATCATATGGCGCCGCAATAGGCAGCATTTTCAGGGCGTTATCGATCCCATTGTAAGTTTCACCATTACGGCGACTGTATGCTCCCAGCAAACTAGCCCCTACTCTAACCCTGTTGCCTATACGCTGATCCAAAGCCAAGTTGAAATTGTAGCGCTCGTAGCTCTGTAGCTTCAGTACCCCTTGGTCTTTAAAGTAGCCCAGGCCAATGCTATAGCGGGTATTGTCTGATCCACCGGAAACGTTTACCCCATGGTTACTCTGGTATCCTTGGGATATCATGAGTTTCTGCCAATCGACGTCCACTCCTTTTTTTATATTGGCATATTCCGTGGAGTTAAAGATTTTCTGATCAGATGCATCTTTATTATTATCGTCATATTTCCCGATGGTGCGGTTAGCATCTCGGCGCATTTCAATGAAGCGGGCAGCATTCATCATCTGCGTTTCACCCAGTTGATTCACAATGCCATAGGAACCGCTGTAGGAAACCACGGGCTTTCCTTCCTTACCCCGCTGGGTAGTGACGAGGATTACGCCGTTGGCGCCCCTGGAACCATAAATGGCAGTAGCAGAAGCGTCTTTCAAAATATCCATCGATTGTATTACTCCCGTGCCGATATCATTCAGGCTACCGGAATAAGGAATTCCATCTACTACGTAGAGGGGATCGTTGCCGGCGTTGAGGGAGCGAGAACCGCGGATTCTTACCTGTGGCTCATCTCCCGGTTTGGAGCTGTTATTGATCACTTCCACGCCAGGTGCACGGCCTTGAAGTGCCTGTTGTGGGTTGGTTACAGGCACATCCTGAATCGATTTTGAGCTTACAGTAGAAATGGCGCCGGTGACATCTTTTTTCCGCTGTTGGCCATATCCGACTACCACAATTTCGTCGAGTTTTTTGCGATCTTCTTCCATTACTACGGAAACGGCTGTACGACTACGAACTGGTTCTTCCCGTGTGGCATAGCCTATAAAAGTGAATACTAGTACAGCACCGGCCGGATCTGCTACTTGCAGTTTGAAATGTCCTTTTGTATCCGACTGTGTACCGCTGTTTTTGCCCTTAATGGCAATGGTTACCCCTACCAGTGGCGTTTTCTGGGCATCAAGTACATTGCCCTCTACCGTGATGGCTTTTTGCTGCCCCCAAGAGAATTGATATAATAGCAAGCATGCTATTAGACATAGAAGTCCTGATAAAGGTTTTTTCATAACGTTAATTTTGGAATTAGTGGATTAAAGGGCTTGTATTAAATTCAGATTTTGGTATTTCTATTCACGGTTCTTCGGATAACAAAATAGTAAAATTTTGAAATCCTGCAATCGTTTGCAAATTAATCTGGATCCTTTTTTTGTCGCGTGGCGAAAATTATCAGCGAATGGGGAATTGTAGGGAAAATTGGTTTAAATAGTATGTATAAACATGCTGGAGCAAACTAAATTCCTAATAGTGTATTCAATATAAATAACTGTATATTATACAATTATTGCAGCAATTTTGGTAAAACCATGGAGTGACGTCTGCGACGTCACTCCATGGTTTTATTTTTACTTCGTCCCTGCCGGTGGCAGGGACGACAGGTTGGAGTACAACGTGTCTCCCTATAACCAAAGCTTAATAATTGAGTTACTATCTATTACTAAAGTTATCTGGCTCAAAGATCTATCTGGTTGATCAAGGTAAATAGATTTTCTTTGTACTTTATAAACTACCAACGAACCTAGCAATGAAGCGTGTAGCATTTACTTTACTATTGACCTTATTCTTCTTTAACAGCCAATCACAGACAATTTACGGGCAGACCGATTATATGTATGGTAAGATGGCTAATGCCACTGAAACCCTTGTCGGCTATTTTTCTTTTGATAAAGTAATCTCCAGCAATGGGCAAACGGTCTATTATTGGAAGGGCCCAGGAACCAGGCCCAAAACGTTTCAGTCGCGTAAATATGATTACTTCCAAGGTGATTCCATCTATATGGAAAAATTTGGCACCTTGGCTGCATTAGGAGGAAAGGTGGAGATGATGCTTCCCAGGATAATTGATGGCAGGATTCAGTTATTTGAGTTGACTTTTAGACGGGAATCACTACCTATGTTTAAATCGGACCGTTTTTATGTCAAGAAAGGTCAGGAGAAATTTCAACTGAAGAAAAGGAAGTTTAAAGAGCAAATGAGGACTTTGATTAGTGAAGACGCCGTTTTACTAAATAAGATAGAAAACGAAGAACTGACATTTGACGACATCATAGATGTGATTCTAATGTATAATAAGAATAACCCGGCTTAGATATACGTATAATCATCACAGTTAGTTAAACCAGGTAATGATACTTATAAAAAATATTTCACCATGCAAGAAAAATTAACCCTACTGAATAAATATCTCAAGTCCACCTCCGTCGAGGATTTTGATACCATCCCTAACAGCGTAGTATTTTGGGTAGATTGGAGAGAGGAAGATGATGCAGTGGTAGCATATTGTGAAAAACGGTTGCAAACTGGTCAACTGTCTGCTACCATGGAAGATAAACCTGATGGTCTGGAATTACAGATCACTTTTCAAGGCACTACGCATCGTGATATAGTCGTAGACAGGGATCGCACGATTATCTTCCTAAATTCGATTATTCAACCAAACTATGAAATCCGCTTCTGCAAGGCCAGCGAGGGTAGCGATACCTTGGCATTTCTACCATTAACAGCCACTGAATGGCAACAACTGGAAGCGCAGTATGGAGCTGATGTGATCAACAGTTGCTTTGAAAGCATTAACACCGCATCAGAGATGTTTAATAAGTCGTATGATTTTGAAATGGAGGATGATCAGGACATCGATTAAAATGATATTTTAGAAACCAATATGGTAGGGAGTTTTGCAGTTTTTCCTGCAAAACTTCTTTATTTTTGGTACCCGTAATACCTTTGATTTTATTTACCTGTAGTATTTTGCTTCTGATCAAATGGGGTATAATTTTCCCAGTACCAAGGTGTATAATCATTACCAATTGCTGCTTCCATCAGGGATTTATAAATACCTTCTCCGTTATCGCTGTTGGTCATAATAATGATACCAATCCCTTTTTCTGGAAATCCTATTGCATAATGTCCCCAACCTTCACTATGACCTTCTTTAAAGAAAGCGTAGCCACAAGGTGTTTTAAGTAAACCGACCCCTAATCCGTAAAATATCTTGGTATTGGAAATAGTTTTGTCATCTACTAAAGCATTAGGGCCAAATTGTTGCTTGGAAAGAATGGGCACCTGTGGGGAGAACATTTCATGGCTGCTTTTCTTTGAGAGCCCTTTTTGCTGTAATAAAGCTGTGAAGAAAGTGGAAAAATCGTTTATAGTAGTATACATAGATCCGGCGGAATGAGGGGAAGTCCTTTTATCAAATTCATAAGGCTTTTGTAACGAATCATGCCCGACACAATAGTCTTTATCAAAAACTTCCTGCCATACATAGCTACTGTTTTTCATTAATAAAGGATGGAAAGTTTCTTCCTGGGCAATAGTCTCAAAATCTTTTCCTGTAATTTGCTCCAGTACAAACTGCAACAGATACATTCCTTCCCCTGAATAGCTATACCGCGTTCCCGGATCATATTTAATCCTCAGTTTCCCATCGGTTTCAAACCCTCTGTAATTAGGTAGGCCGGTTGTATGGTTCAGGCACATTCTTGCTGTAATCCTTTCGTATCTTTTGTCCTCTTTGATGTCCTGGTACCCTCGGCTTTTCTTCGTGAAAGCATATTCATATAGTGGTTTCTTCAGGTATTGTACCAATGGGGTATCAAGGTTAATAACACCTTTGTCTACCATTTTTAAAACCGTATAGGCAAACACAGCTTTGCTCAAAGAACAGCTCCAGTAAATGGTGGCAGTGTCCATCTTTTTTTGTGCTGAAAGGTCAGCATAGCCATAACTTTTTATATAGACAGGTTTATCCTTATTGAAGACAGCAACAGATAATCCTGTTACTTTTGCAGTATCCATTAGTCCTTTTATGGTATGGTCTAATTGGTCAAAACGGATCGAAGAACCATCCAGCCGCTTTATATTTTGTGCGGAAAGCTTTGAAGAAAATGATAGTAAAACTAAAGAAACACAAGAAAGAAGTAAGATTTTTAAAGGGTTCATAATGTGTAATCTTTTCCTATTAAAATTTAAAGAATGCTTTGCAATGAATAGTATTACAATGGACTTGCTACTTCAGTAATACCAATATACTGATAATTAATATATTTATCAAATATTATATAAGGCTTCTTGGGGGTATTGTATTGTGTTGAGTTATTAGTGGTATTCAAATACAGCGTATTAAATAGTCTTGGGACTTGGCATATTGAAGAAAAAAATTGAGGGTGTATCAAAAGTAATTTGGGGAGACGCGGAGTATTCGGACAACGATAATTCTCTCCCATTTACCTGCATCAAATCGGGTAAAAATTACTTTTGACACACCCTCCTATTATGATATTGTTAGGCTATCAAAGGCTTAGTTAGCCCACTTTCCAGGATTATTTCTGGTCAGGCAAATACATGATCCGGAAACTTGCATACTTGCTATCGTAGCCGAGGTCCCCGAACAAATTTGAAAATGAAAGGAACGCAACGCTTTGTGTACAGCCTTCATTTGCCGGGTTGAAATCTACCGGGTCATTGTCAAAAGTGGCATTGACATCCCAGGGATTTTGAATTTCGAAAGTGGTACCTTCCGGCGTTAAATCGCCACTGATTCCCCTCAATACCATGGCATGGCTTCCTCCAGAATCCCAGATAAAAGTGAACCATAAAGGACCATACTCGCTGAGCCATTCCTTCCATTGTTGTGGTTCATAATAAACACACGTATCGGCGGGTACGTCGATCACGCTTTTGAATCCATAATGGTCTCTTACATCTTCCAACATATCCCATGAATAACAGGAACTAAGGCTTTTCCCCACTGAATTGGCCAGCATGTCTGGGGTAATGGATTGCTTGCGTTTATATCCCACCACCATGGCCATGGAAGCGGCCCAGCAGGAGTCTTTATTAGGCTGTGGAATGAGTTCAACATCATAATAAATGGAATCATCGGCAGCATTGTCGGCTGAAGTTTCAGCGCTCTCGTTTACTGGATCTGGAAATCTGAAAAATAAATTTGCTTTCATGTTTTTAGTTTTAATGTCTTAAGAATAGGAGTAGCCCGGGAGTGGATTGGGCAGTTTGGGAAACCGGCAGTTGATGGTACCGATTAAAAGCATATCAAACCTTGGATTGGTGCGTCGTTGAAGTGCGATCTCCTTTTGCATGTCGTTATCTAACCGAATGGAGCAACTCGTGTCTTCATACATTTCTTCATTCCTAATCTCGATATTGTAATCATCTTTTTTCAGGCTTGGTAATACTACTGTTCCCGTTCCGCTGGTTTCCATTGAATAGGATGAGCCATCGTTTTTATTGGTAACACTCACCGTAACGCCAGTAATGACGGTATTTAGATTGTCTTTGAAGGTCAAATTCAATGTTGCTGTTGTTTTTGGCGCTTCATTGCCGGCAGGTCCCTGCATAAATAGCCCAGTAACCAATATTGGTTTGAATGTCTCCGATGCAGGGTTAATACTTGAAAATCTAATATTGTCATTTGAAGCGCGCAACAATTTGGCTTGAACATCCATCTTGGGTTCAAGATTTGCTGCAATCTGGTTTTTAAAAATCGGGCGTATGGGCGTATTACCGGCATCCAATAGTCGGTACCTCATGGCTGGCCGATTGATTGGGACGATGGCTTTTAGATCATTTACTTTTTTCAATCCCGCTATATCTTTAAACCGGTAGGAATTCAGGTCAAGCGCAGCAGGTGTACTATTGTTTTCTTCGTGGGTATCTTTATTATACGAACAGATCCTTCTTATGAACATAAATTTATCGATATAGGAAGGCATCAGCCCATTTGTTAGCCCTTGTTCATCGGAAACCGGCTGCATACTGCTGTCGGGAAAGGTCCAGAAAGATGAATTGATCAATTCGGGTTTGAACCAGTTTCTTAAAATGGTTACAAATAGATATTCAAATTCTATCTTACTGAAGGCAAGGCTACTGCTTTGTGCGTTGTAAAATGTTTCTCCCAATGTATTTTTGGCCTCTATTTCCAGCGCATTAATCTCACTTTCTTCCAGTACCATTTTTGTCCAGCCATGATAATCATATCTGAAAAGGTCCTTGGGAAGGCAAGTGGCTGGCAGGAAATCGATATTTGAATTGATCGTGGTCAATTTTTGCAGCTTGGTTTGTAGCCACTTGTATTCCTCGTTCCATTGCGAAATAAATGCGCTCCTTGCATTGGATACTTTTACACTCTTCAGGGCCCTTTCTATACTTTCTTTTTGTCCATTAATTTGCCAGTCATTCAGCAACACTCCTTGCTGGGTCAACAATGCTTCCTGTTCCCGTTTGCTTTCCTCGTCTGATGGATTGTCGGCAACCTTTTCTGTCATGGCGCTCAACTGGTTAGTGCACTCACTATAGCGATCCCTAAAAGAAAGGTACTTTTTGTAAGCTGCCGTGGGCTCCAGGCTTTCATCTTCAAAAAGTAGTTTTCTTGCGTCTACGTACAACTGTTTATCGGCATCACTCAATGAGCCGTCGATCAAAATGGCATTCTCAAATATGCGCTTGTAGGCATTTTGTAAAAACTCATCTGGCAATAAGCTGTAAATTTTATCATTTCGTACAATGCCATTCGCTAAAAAAGTAAAGGCCATTTGATTTTCGAAGCTCTCAGAAAGCTGGTTGGCGGGCAAAGTTGTATCCAGGAAGTTAAAGTCTTCATTGGTGAATACCGTTGCAACCGGCGTAAAAGTCTGGAAACAGGAAGCCTGTTGATTCCCCAATTGGGAAAATACATTTTGCAACTTCCTGAATATAATTGCGTTTAAAAACATACATCAATATATTTTTGGATGTTCGCTCGTTAAAAAACTGTTTCAGGGCAAAATGCTTGGTGCTAGATCCAACTCGTGATATTCGGTAGCGGATTAGGACTTTTAGGCAGCATATGGCAATTGAAACCAATGATCTGCATGCCGTCTACTGCGATACCTTGTCCATCCATATGCGATTGGTAATTAACATGGCTATCGTTGTGTGTATAATTAGCATTCACGGTAAATGGCCCCCAACCTGCAGCACCACTAGCGCTATTTTTTTCAAAATCAGCATGAAACTGCGAATTGTACTGTCCGAAATCCATTTTCAGATTTCTAATAAATAGGATAGCTGTAGGATAACCCGGTAAAATTCCTTTTGGCGGCATGGCCCCATCACAAAGGAATTCACCCCTCGATTGTACTTCGGGATTACCGGCATCTAGCTTCCATGCTTTGGAAGTAAGAAAGGGTGTTTTTAGCCAAGGACGTACAATAGGCACTTGGCACATTTGGAAACTCAGGGAGAAGTTGCTGGCATCAAAGCTCGCATTGGTACTGCCATCACTATGTTGAAAGCCACCGGATGCATTGAAGCCCAAAAAACCGGCGGAAGCAGATGCGCCATAGGAGGTAAACTGGCTATCGCGATGCGAGCTAAAATCGGCCGATTTAAAAGTAAATGTTGTCCAACCGCCATTTACAAAATCACCCGGTACCAAAGAGGTGTAGTAGAAGTCGGACCCAGATGCTAAGCCTGTTAATTTTGCTTTGTCTAACGCGTCTTTATAGTCTGCTTTTAATAAAGACAGATCCTTGCTCATGATCTGATCGATCCTAGCAGCAATGCCCTCGTATTCATTTTTATAGCCGTTTGTTTCCCAATCGAACAGGGCTGCTTTCACTTTATTGCGAAGAGCGTCGGCATTCAGGCTCCAGAAATGTATGGCTTCGGAGTTATTGCCTGCCAGTGCATTCACGCGGTGATTGTTATATTCCACCACCGCATCGGTATAGGCCGACATCTTCTGGTTGTACAATACCACTAGCGGGCTCGGTTCAAGCACTTCAGTTTCTTCATCGGTAATAAGGTCTTTTTTCTTTCGTTTTACCTGCAGCAGTTGTTTGAACTTTTCAATTTTTGCTTTTTCGTCTGCGGTCAATTCTGTGTTGGCTACCTGACTGAATTGCAAGGCGTATCTGTATACATCCGACAAAGTGCCTTCATTCTGGTGAATACTCAGTCTGGATAATCCGCCGTTGGTACCGGCATTGATATCGGGTACGAAATCGACCAGTCTAGAAAGGTTCTCCGCCTGCATATACAATTTACCGGTGTCACTGGCTCTAAGGCGGGCTTTATCATCATCTGAAAGTGGAATGGGTTTTCCATCCTCGTCTTTTTTGGAGTTATCGGTCATCACACCTGTCAGGCCCTGGGTAAGAAACCGCAATTCGTCTGGCGTAATGGGAATTCCGGGAGAACACCAACTGAAGAAATTGTCGCTTGAACTGGGGACTGTCGCATCTCCCTGTGTAAGGATCTCATAAAGTTTACCCAAGATTCCTTGCATTAGTTGACTGGGCAAAATGTTTTTTAGATCTGGCATTTTGTTTACAATTTAAAGGGGTTAAAAAAAGTATTTGAAAATGCTGGTCATGTCAATATAGGTTCACAGAATGAATAGGTTTTAATGACCAGGTGACGAGTTACTACAGTAATCTCTATACCTTGGTCGCTATCTTGAAAAAAAGGGAAACAGTATTATTAAATTCTATTTTTGGCTGTTGGGGAAAAATGGCAGCGAGACTGTCAATTGAGCTCAAGAAGGTATCAACAATAGGGAACTGGTGCTATAGTTTGATAAACTTATTTTGGTATAAGAGAAATCAAATGCTGCATTTAAGTTGAATATCTTGCTTTGATGATTTAGTCTAAAATAAGTAGAAGCCGTCTCAAAACAAGAGACGGCTTCTTCGTTTAGATAATTTGTTTTTATAATGATTTTGTACTTCTCATTTTTAGAAGCGATAGTTTAGCATGATTTTTATGCTATTTTCTTTCTAAGATTG